>Ga0207421_10000817_pt1 | contig 40307 bp, 38 predicted proteins | sample SodLakKL_010_SED_4_FD_187542 | JGI IMG/M metagenome (GOLD analysis project Ga0207421, IMG submission 187542) | Alkaline sediment microbial communities from Lake Tanatar, Kulunda Steppe, Russia - 8KL_010_SED (SPAdes) (version 2) | ecosystem: Environmental > Aquatic > Non-marine Saline and...
CCAGTAATATAATCTATATTCTGGCCTGCAGATACATCCAGATTTCCTCTTGAGATATATTCCTCAATAGTCGAACTCTCATTGGCAAAAATAACAGTTCCATTAGGAGCATTAATATTTACAGAAGCATTACCAGTTACTGTATCACCAAAATGAACATAAATATCACCTGTTCTGGCAGTCAAATTAACTTTTGCAGTACCAGCAATCTGTTCTTCAAATCTGATATAAATATCTCCAGACTCTGTTTCATGTTCAATCACAGCATTACCAGCAATCTGTCGCTGATATTCATGATAAATATCTCCATCTCTTACATCTGTTCTCTGACCTGTAGTAACCTGTTCCTCTTCTACCTCTGGTTCATCAGGCATCCCTAAATCACCATCTGGTAATCCACCTGTTCCATAACCAAAGATTAACAACAAAGCTATAAATACAGCAATTAACTTCTCCATATTCTAGACACCCCTGATTAGTCAATTATTACTCGATAAATCTGGTCATCTCCTGAGAGAGGACTACCTCGACCATCTCTATTACTTGTTAATATATAGAGATCACCATCAGGTCCTCTATTTACATCTCTTAAACGTCCATATCTACCAGCAGAGCTTCCTTCAGCAAACCACCGTTCAATGCTATTAACATTATACTCATATCGATCATATTCTTCAAGGGATATCTTTACTAATGCCCGACTTCTTAATGTGGCTATAAATAGATCCCCATCAACAAATTCAGCCCCTGATGGTGGAACAGCCTCCGACCACATCACAATTGGGTCTAAATACTCTCCATCTCCAAAATAACCGATTCTTTCAGGCCAGCCATAGTTACCACCAGGCTTAATAACTTTAACCATATCTTTAGCCTGAAGACCTGATTCTCCAGATGGCCCATGGTCACTTATAAAGAGAGTCCCTTCTCCATTCCAGGCAAGCCCCTGAGGATTCCTGTGACCAAGACTATAAACATATGAATCTTCAAAAGGATTATCCTCAGGAATACTACCATCAGGATTAAGTCTCAATATCTTGCCAGCCAGAGAATCTAAATCCTGTGCTAAATCTCGCTGCCAGATATCTCCTGTAGTAGCATATAGTTTATCATCAGGACCAAACTTCAATCTACCCCCATTATGATTCTGGCCGGCAGGTATCTCATCTAATATAACCTCTTCATCACCGGCATAATCACCATAATCTGTCAGCCTTGAGATCCTATTAAAATAATCACCAGCTTCATTCTGGTAAGTATACATTATATACAGATACGGTTCATCTGGGAAATCAGGATGATAATCTACTCCCATCAAACCACCTTCTCCATAATGGGCAGCATCAATATCTGCATAGACATCTGATCTGAGTTCACCATTCTCTATCAGTCTTATCTGTCCTGGCCTTTCAGTAACTAAAGCCCGGTCTGATTCAGGTAAAAAGATTAACTGCCAGGGTATCTCCAGACCCTGCACCCAGCTCTCAACTTCAACACCTTCTGGTTCATATATAAACTGATCTTCAACATCCTGGGGTACCTCGCCAACCTCAATAGCAGCTCCAATAACTGAGAAACTAATAACAAATCCAAAAACCAGTAGAATTATTAACAAATTATTTAATCTACTTTTCATTATATTTTCCCCCTTATCTAAATTTAAAATTACTAATCAAAATTTAACTTTCTAAATCAATTTTATAAAATAATCAGTCTAATTAATGTTAATAATACAACAACTTATCTTGCAAATAATTTATCTGGACAGTTAGACCTATTAATTGATATAATAAATATTAGGAGGAATTTTAATGAATTATTTTTCAAAAACAATTAATCCTGATACAAATACATTATTTATAGATGTTAGGTCCCCTGAAGAATTTAAAGAATCAACCATCCCTGGGGCTATTAATATCCCTGTCTTCTCCAATCAAGAAAGGGCAGAAATCGGTAAGATTTACCATGATGAAGGCAAGCAGGCAGCCAGGTTAAAGGGCGTTGAATACCTTTCTCCAAAGTTACCTGATTATATGCAGAGGCTAAAAGAGCTTGCAGAGAAATATAAAATTCTAATCTCATTCTGTGCCAGAGGCGGTATGCGTTCTGAAGCACTGGTCACCCTGGCTGATCTGGCAGGAATAAAGCTTCATAAATACCCTGGAGGCTATAAATCCTACCGCCAGAACGTCATTCAAAGATTAGAAAACTTTCAACTTAACTCAAGGCTGGTAGTTCTCCACGGCCATACCGGTGTCGGGAAAACTGAAATACTCCATAAATTAAATAATAAAGGCTATCCAATCCTTGATTTAGAAAAACTTGCAGGCCACAGAGGCTCAGCCTTTGGCAGTATTGGCTTAAACGGAGCTCATAACCAAAAAAAGTTCGATTCGCTCCTCTTAAATAATTTAGAAAAAATTAATGGCAGTAACTATATCTTTTTAGAATCTGAAAGTAAACGTATCGGTTATTCAGTCCTCCCTGATTTTCTCTTAGAAGCCATGGATAATGGAGTTCATATCTTAGTCCGTTCAAGCCTTGAAGCCAGAGTTACCAGAATATATAAGGAATACAGCCATGAATATGAAAACAACTCAGAACAATTCAAAAAAAGAGTTAAAGAATCTCTGGATGGAATAGATAAATATCTAATCAGGAAGATCGGCAAAAATGGCAAAAATAAACTCTTAAATCACCTGGAATCAGGAGAGTTCGAAGAATTCATCAAATTGATTTTAACAGGCTATTACGATAAATTCTATAGCTATGCTGAGAAACATCAGCCTGATTTTGAACTATCATTATATAATGATTCTACTGATAGACTGACAGATCAGATTATAAATTTTATTGAGAAATATTAATAATAAAATATCAGAAAAGGAGTTGATTAAAATTTGCGGGAGATACTTTCTTAAAATGGACGCTAAATTAATGGCCCGACTCTTTAATGCCATCCTGGCAGAAGAACCATTCGAATACAATAAAGAAATTTACCCATCAGAAAAAGTCCCGGTAATCATCCATAACCCTGAGGAAGAAACAAGAAAAATAGGCCTTATGAACTGGGGTTTTAAAACAAATTATTCTACAAAATTATTAATCAATGCCAGAAGTGAAACTGTCGAGCAGAAGCCAACTTTCAAGGAGTCATTCTTTAACCGAAGATTAATTGTGCCCTTCACAGATTATTTTGAATGGAAAGGTCCCAAAGGCAATAAAACAAAATACCGATTCTCTGTTGAAGAAGATAAACCCTATGCTTTTGCAGGTATTTATAATAAGTTCAAAATAGAAAATCAGACTCAATGGAGATTTTCTCTAATCACCACTGAACCCAATCAGAAGGCAGCTGAAATCCACAATAGGATGCCAGCGATCCTAACTGATAAAGCTATTGAAGTCTGGCTTAAGCCAGAGGCTTCAACCTCTAGCTTAAAAGATCTGTTGAGACCCTTCCCAGGAAATCTTTCATATCAACCTGAAGGCCCAGAACAGCTAAAGCTTTAAGATAGTGCTTTAGCCTCTATTTCGAGAATAAATTCTTTAATTATTTGATAGGCAACTTCTCTGGAGAGATAGTCTTCCTCTTCTATATATTTAAGTACCCAGTCATCTATAAAGTCTGAATTAAAAATTTCGTCGCCTGTTAAATTCTCAGTATCATTCAAGAAAATTTCAACATAAATCCTATTTAACCTATCAACATCTATTAGTTCCCCAGATTCCAGATAACTTAAGTCCGTTTCTAATTTATTGTCCTGATTATTCTTTTCAAAATACCGAGCACTGGCATGGCTAAGCCGTCTCAAAAAAAGAGCAGTCTCTATCTTCTCATCAAAATTAAATTGATTTTCATAGCCTCCTATTAAAAGGCCAAGACTATTAATGAATCTTATCCCATCAAGGGCTTTGCTATCTTCTCCAGCAAAACCATAATCAAAATCATCAAGATAATTACCCTGAGCTCCCAGTCTTTTATGAAGCTCAGTTATCAACTTTTCTGATTCTGCAAGTTCATGGAAGCCAGTTTCTTCTTCAATAGAAATTCTACTGGCAATTCCTGCAGCTTCAGCAGTTGCCATACCTGTTGGAATTACCCTGGCAGACCCATGAGCCAGGGAATCAAAACTGGCAGACCTACCAACTACAAGTAAATTATCTATTGATTCTGGCACAAGGCTTCTAAATGGAATACTATATTTTTTCGGATTATTATAAACAAAACCCTGGTTATCAATAGAAGTTCGTTGAATATCAACAGGATATGAGCCAAAAGCAATTTTATCATCAAAATCTCTATTCTCTCTGACGTCATTAATTGTTAAGGTATATAACCCTTTAATATGCACACTTTCCCTAATATAAAGCTCTTCAGCAATCTGATTTAAACTTGCATCTTCAAATCCAGGTATCTCCTCTTTAATATGTTCAACTATTGATGGCAATTCTTTTTCTGCTAACTTTTTCGCAGATTCTATCGAATCTTTATCTAAAGGATCAACATCTAAAAGATGAATAGAATTTATTAAGACTCTGTCACCTTCCTGACGGCCAACATTTAAACCTCTAACATCTATTCTCTGGTCATCTGGCTGATATTCGGACATTTCAGAGCTAAAACCCCAGAGTGATCTCTTATCGCCACCAGTATTCGGATTGCCATCAGAGTTTAAGTGATTCTTAGCTTCATCCCAATCTATATCGGCCAGTTCAAAGACCTGAGTCGCTACCTGATATTCATCAGGACGACCAATATCTTCCATACCAACTAAATAATCAACTCCAACATCTCTGGCTAAATCAGCATCAGTAGAAGCATCTATAAAATTCTGGCCATAATAAGCTCTTTTCCCTTCAGACTCTTTTGTCGCTAAGCCAATAAGTTCATCACTCTCTTTGAGCGGTTCCAGATATTCTGCTGAATTTATATAAGTCAAATTATCCTCACCGGCTATTAGTTCCAGGAAAACCTCTTCTGCAGTCTCTGTATTAAATGAAGTCCCTTCCAGTTCCTGATAAAATTCCTTAAAGATACCCTGATTTAATATTTTACCATCAGGATTATAATTCATATCTATAGTATTTAATTTCCCCTTTGTCATAAGACCGCCAGGTCTACTCCTTTCATCAATTAACAAAGTCTTCTGACCATTTCGTGCACCAGCAACTGCTGCTGAAATCCCTTCTGGTTCTGAGCCGAAAACTATCAAATTATATTTTTCATCAAATGTTCTATCAATTTCCTCTTCATTAAACTCTGGATTAATATCAGCTTCATAATATATATTTTCATCTGTAAATATGTTATTATTATAAACAGATAGACCGATAAAAGATATTATCACGATTAATAATATGACAAATAAATATTTCCTCATATATAATCACCTTTATTTACCGATTATCATCTAAAAACTCTAAATATGAAATACTTGATGCCCATAAAAATGCAGCTCCTAACAACTCCAGACTCTCTTCAACAAGAAAATCCATAAATCTATACCTGATTGATATGTAACCGCCTTCAGCTAAAAAATGATCAGCATTTTCATATAAGGCCAATAATTCGTCGCCCCCAAATTCTAAACTCCATTCATAAATTATATTACCGGCAGTCTGATACCAAAACCTAATATCTCTAGTTCCAGACATGGCTACTGCTAACCCATAAAAGGCACAACCAAAAAACATAATTAAGGCAGTTTTTTTATCTTCTAAAATCACTTCTCTATATCTTATTAAAGCATAAACAGGGATTAAGGCCATTAATCCAAAATAAGTCAATTCAGTAATTGATCTATAGATCATTTCATCTCTAAATAACAAAACACCTCTAACAGTTAGAAAATGCCTGACGTTACCTGCATCCTCCATGATCATTAATACAGCAAGGATTGCAAATAAAAACCAAAATTTAACTCCAGACTTTTTATCATTTGTTACTGAAATTCCTGCAATATAACTGGATGTCATCATAAAGAGACCGATAAATAACCATTGAAAAATTTCAACTGGTCCTCCTTCAGAAAAGAGATAATTCCATAAAAAAGGAATATTAAACCCATCGTGATCTACCATCCAATCTCTAATTCCATGAAAATTATATAAATCAACTAAAAAACTTGAGATATAAAATGCTAATAATATAATAAAGACAAATATAATTATTTGATAACTCTTTACTTTAAATCTATTTAATTTTCCCAATAGAACACCCCCTTATACTAGTTAATATTATCATTAATTAATGATATGAAAATATGAAATATTTGAAAATATTATGAAATCTAAATTATCTAAAGAGGTGATTAAAAAATGGGCTTATTAAAAATTATCAAAGAATATCATCGACAGAAAAAACGCTTAAATTTTAATAGAGACAGACTTCTTAAATATCAGGATAATGAATTTAGAAAACTGCTTAAACATGCCTGGAATAATACTGACTTTTATAAGGAATTTTACAGTAATCATGGTATAAAATATACCGATCTAAAAAATATTAAACCTGAGAATCTTCCACCTATTAATAAAGAGCTTGTTATGGATAATTTTACTGACATATTAACCTCTAAAAATTTTAAAGCTAATGAATTAGAAGAATTCTTAAAAAATAATAAAAAACCAGGTTTAAAATTTAGAGATAAATATAAAATTCTTCATACTTCAGGAACAAGTGGAAATATAGGTATCTACATCTTCTCTAATCAAGAATGGGATTTTATCAAAGCTAATACTCTAAGAATTTATCCCGAGGGTTTCCCATTAAAAAGACAAAAGACAGCTTATATTGGTGCCGTCGATGGAAATTATGCAGGAGTAAATATCTTTATGGCAAGTCAGTCCGGTGTTGAAAAAATATTTTTCAAAGAACCTCTATTAATAGATATAAAAAGACCAATCCAGGATCAGCTTAATGCTCTAGAGTCAGAAGATCCTGATCTTCTATCCGGCTATTCTCAGGGACTTGAAGAATTAGCTAGTTTTAAATTATCTGGCCAGTTAAATATTAAGCCTGATCTCTTAATCAGTGGCGGAGAACCCCTGACTAAAAGCCAGATTCAAACAATCAAAGAAGCCTGGCCAGAATCAAATATTGTAGATTATTATGCCGCCTCAGAATCGCCACTTCTCGGCATAGACAAACTAAATAATCAGGGAATGCTGCTATTTGAAGATTTAAACCTATTTGAGATTGATGATGAAGGTTATTATTTAACGCCTTTATATAAATATTTTCAGCCTTTAATCAGGTATAAAATGAATGACCTATTAGTAGAAAAGTCTTCAGACAAAAATATTAAAAATGGCTATAAAAGAATTAAAAAGTTAGCCGGCCGCGATGAGGAGACTCCAGTATTTTTATCTAAAGAAGGAGAAAAAATCTCTATCCATCCAATTATATTTGTCGAGTTTTATACTCCAGGTCTGGAAAAATTTAAGTTAATCCAGACAGATAAAGATTCCTTTGATTTCTATATCAAATTAAATCCTGGCTATGATTACCAGAAGATAATAGATAATATCAAAGATGAGCTAAATAATCTTCTGAACGCAAAAAAGCTTTCCAATGTTGATTATAAAATAAAAGACCTGAAAACCTTAAATGATAAGCAATCCAGGTCTTCAGGTAAATTTAAATTAATTGAAAAAACAGAAGCAGCAGCAGAATTTAGTAAAAACTATAAGTAGTTTTCTGATTATATAATTCGCCAGGCTTTAAAATTGTATCAGGAAAATGATCCTGGTTTGGTGAATCAGGAAAGTATTGTGTTTCAAGACAGAAACCTTCTCTATCCTTATAAAGCCTCTCAGCTTTACCAGGTCCAGCCGGGGCAATGCTATTACCACTATAAAACTGCATCCCTGGCTTGGTCGTATATACTTTCATCTTTAATTTATCATCACCAGAAACTGCCATACCAGCATAATTCATTTCATTATCTGACTGATTCAAGACCCAGTTATGATCATAACCTCCAGCAATGACTAACTGTTTATCTGATTGATTAATATCCTGGCCAATAGTCTTTAATTCTCTAAAATCAAAGGCAGTGCCAGCAACCCCAGTAAAAGTACCAGTAGGTATCATTCTCTGATTAATCTCTGTGATTTGATCACCATTAATCAGTAACTTATGATCAAGTATCTGGTCATCATCTTCACCATTTAAATTAAAGTAGCTGTGCTGGGTTAAATTGACAGGTGAAGGCTGATCAGTTTCAGCCTTATATTCAAAACTAATCCTATTGTCTTCAGTTAGTCTCACAGTAACATTAACGTCCAGATTACCAGGAAAACCAGATTCCCCATCAGCACTCTCGTATCTTAATACTAAAGCTTCTCCGGTCTTATCTTCAGTAATCCTGCCAGACCAGAGTTGCTTATTAAAACCAGCCCTGCCACCATGAAGGCAGTTGCCCTGGGGATTACTATCAAGTTGAAACTCTTCGCCCCTATAAGTATAAGCAGCACCGCCAATTCTATTGCCATATCTACCTATTAGAGCTCCAAAATAATTTTTGTCTTCAATATAATAATTTAGATTATCATAGCCTAAAACTACATCTCTAAAAGAGCCATTTTCTAGAGGTACTATTAATCTTACAAGAATACCTCCATATTCAATAATTTCAGCTCTCATATTATTGCTATTTTCCAGAGAAAATAAATTCACTTCTCTACCATCTGGTAGAGTACCAAACTTATTTTTTTCAATAACTGTCATCTATATCGCCCCTAAAAGTATAATAAATTTTTTACTCTTTATTATACTTCAGGATATTTAACTATTTTCCTGCATTAAAATATCAAGATAGTGATCTTCATTTACAATTCTCTCATAATTTATCTCAGAATTAAGAACTTCAACAAAACTCTTGATCCAGCTTGAATATAGAGAATGCATTAAATCCAGATCAACTCCAGTTTCTTCCCAGAATTCCTGATGGAGCCTGGCTTTATGCTCCCAGGTTATCTTATCCTCTGACTCAGTAGATTCAGATAACCTATCACAGGGCATCCGTTCTAAAAAGTAATCGTTTAATACCTTAAAAACATCTTTTAAACTCATTTCAGATTCAGATTTGACCTGTCTAGCAATATTTCTGGCCTGTTTCTTATAAACCTCTGCTAATAGTTCTCTATCATTAAATTGATCATAAAAATCTCTAACTAAAGCTGCCTCCCGACTTTGTGCTGAAACTATTGCAGCTTCAAGCCAGGGATGAATATTGCCATCAGTAATTAACTCCCTTAATGGAGCCTTTTCTTTTAGTTCTCCATACTCTTCTCTAATTGGCGCTACAATGTTCTCTACCTCAGCCTGGGAGTAAACTTCTGAAAAATTACTAACTAATTTTCTTTCTCTATCTTCAATTATCTTAATCTGTTGATATAACCATTCATGGATCGGTCCTAAAAATGCACTCATTATAAATCCCCTTCCTTATGTTGATTAGTATTATCAACATAATATCAGAGATGAGTCTTATCTTATATGACTTATATCACAGATAGCCAGTTACTATAAAATTCAATTCTTTTATCATTCCAGGTTTCAACAGGAGTTAAACTACCTCCAGAGTTTACATAATTTACTGGCTGAGCTATATTAAGGCCCTTTTTTAAATCTCTCTTATATTCTTTAACTAAAGTATTTTCATTATACTCAAAATGGCCGGTAATATATATCTCTTTAAGATCTTTACTGGCAAAGATTGCCGGGCCAACCTCATTACCAGCTGATATAACCTCAAGACCAGCCCCTTCTATTTCATTTTCACTTAACTTAAAGTATCTTGAATGAGGAATTTTAAATTCACCAGTTTTTTCAGGCAATAATTTATTATTATTTAAGTTATTCTGACTGAAAAGGCCAAAGATTTTTTCAGAGACCAGTCTTTTCTCAATTCCATATCTATATTTTAATGCTGCAATTACTGACCAGCATATATAGATAGTTGATTTAATATTTTCTTCAGCATAATCAAAGACTCCTTTAAGCTCATCCCAGTATTTTATTTCAGAAAACTCTTTATCTTCAAGGGGAGCACCAGTGATAATCAGTCGATCAAAATCATAATCAGCCAGTTTGCTAGTAGGCAGATAATTATTTTCAAGATAAGTTTTACTGGTATTTTTAGATATATATGACTCAAGCCTGATAAAACTCAGCTCCACATCTGCTCCTAGCTCAGCAAAGATCTGCTTAAACTGATTTTCTGTCTTTATCTTTGTTGGCATAAGATTTAAAACAGCAACCTTCTTCATTAAACTCACCTCTATATTTTGGCCAGGGCCTGATCGAAATCAGCAATAATATCTTCGATATTTTCAATCCCAACAGATACTCTTAACATATCCTCTGATACACCTGATTCCTTTAATTCTTCTTGACTTAATTGTTTATGGGTTGTTGTTGCAGGATGTAAGATAGAAGTCCTGTTATCTCCAACATGTGTAACAAGTGATGTTAAATCAAATGAACCCATTAATTTTTTTGCCGACTCAATTCCTCCTTCAACTCCAACAGTTAATATTCCACTGGCACCATCAGGCAGATACTTTTCAGTTAAATGGTATTTATCTGAACTCTTTAAGCCAGGATAATTAACCCAACTAACTTTAACATGGTCCTCTAAAAATTCTGCTAATTCCTGAGCATTACTGCTATGTCTCTCCATTCTTAATTCCAGGGTCTCACTACCAAGGTTCAATAAAAACGCATTAAAAGGGCTTAATGTGGCCCCTAAATCTCTTAAAAGATTGGCTCTGGCCTTAACGATATAGGCCTCATCACCAAACCTCTCAACATAGCGAACTCCATTATAGGTTGGGTCTGGTTCAGTCAATTCAGGATACTTACCATTATCCCAGTTAAAACTCCCGCCATCAACAATTACTCCACCGACTGCCCTGGCATGGCCATCAATATACTTAGTTGCTGAATGTAAAACTATATCTGCTCCATGTTCCAGAGGATTACATAAAATCGGAGTTGGAAAGGTGTTATCAACTATTAACGGGACATCAATATTTTCTGCTACAGAACTAAATTTATCAAAATCCAATACATTTAAAGATGGATTACTAATAGTCTCTGCAAAAACTAACCTGGTTTCAGGTCTTGCTTTGCCAATAATCTCTTCAACAGAACTATCCGGATCAACAAAGGTAACATCTATCCCGTATTTCTTTAATGTGGATGAAAGTAATGTATATGTACCTCCATATAAATTTGAAATAGCTAAAATATGCTGACCCTGCTGACAGATATTTAATAAAGCTATAGTAGTCGCTGCCTGGCCTGATGAAGTTGCCAGAGCTGCCGCTCCTCCCTCTAAATCATTTATCTTCTCAGCAAAAGCTGCAACAGTTGGATTACTGATTCTGGAATAGATATGTCCTTCTTCTTTTAAATCAAAAATATCAGCCAGCCTTTCTGGATCATCATAATTATAAGTCGTTGATTGAATTAAAGGTAAAACCTGAGGGTCTCCTGCTTCTGGATTATAGCCTGATCTAACTGCCTTCGTAGATTTTTTCCATTTCTTTGTCATAAATTATCTCATCTCCTAGTGTGATATTTTATAAAATAAAAAAACTGCTCTTAATAGATTCAAGAGCAGAAAATAAAAAATCCTCAAAAAGAGGATTATCATTCCTCTCATCTATCATTTCCTAAAAAGGAAATGCTGGAATTGGCACCTTCTCTAAAAATAGAGAGGTTGCCGGGCTTCACAGGGCCAGTCCCTCTGCCACTCTTGATGATCTTTATTATATTTAAATGCTATGATATCAGTTAATATTACTCCTGTCAAGTATTAATTGATTAAAGAATAAAATAATTTATTAGGTCAGGTAACTTTTTTCATTTTTTTTACCTCACCAGTTTCTGCATCTACATAAAACATTTTATAAATCCTTGGAATCTGTCCACTTAAATTAGTTAATTGAGCACTAGGTGGTTTGGCATCAACTAACCTGGGATCATCCCAACCTAATTTTACCAACCATGTTTCTTCATCTTCAGATATCTCAACCTCTTCTACCCTCATTGATTCTAATTCTTTATCCTCGTTAATATATTTTGCAAATGAAGTTGCAGATTCAACTGCCTGCTTTACATCTATCATCTCAAACCCTCCTAATTCAATCATCAATTTAAATGTCTAATCTTAATTATATTATAACATAGATTATTATTTTTTAATAAGTAATCAAGGAGAGTTAATTTCTTATAACTTTTCTATCTCTAATTATATATTTTCCGCCAACTAAACCTTTTATTACTTCAGGATATATTCTATGCTCCTCTTTTAATATCCTCTGTGATAAATCTTCAACTGAATCATTATCATTAACTCTAACCACTGCCTGTTCTATTATTGGTCCAGCATCAACACCTTTATTTACAAAATGAACAGTACAGCCAGAATATTTCACCCCATACTCAAGGGCTCGCTTCTGAGCATTAAGGCCTTTAAAAGCCGGTAATAAAGAAGGATGGATATTAATTATTTGATTCCTATATTCTTTGATAAAAGATGATGACAAAATTCTCATATAACCAGCCAGAGCTATTAAATCAATCTCATATTCTTTTAATATCTCGATAAGTTTCTCTTCATATTTACCATTTGAACTAAACGCCTCTGGATTAACAAAGATATTATCAACCCTGGCTTTATCGGCTCGTTTTAAAGCCCTGGCATCTCTATTATCTGAAATGACAAGATCAATTTTAGTAGGAATATCTCCTCTGGCAGAAGCATCAATTATGGCCTGTAAATTTGAACCTCTACCAGAGGCAAAGACTGCTATTTTCATAAATTTCACCTGCCTGACTTAAACAAATTCTAAAGAACTTTTTTCATCTTCAATTACTTCTCCAATTAAATGATATTCTTCATCAAGTTCTTCTAATAAATTAATTATTGCTGGTTTCTCACTTGAATCAACTACTAATATAAAGCCTATTCCCATATTAAAAGTTCTAAACATTTCCTGCTCAGCAATTGAACCTGCCTCCTGAATAACCTTAAATATTTCAGGTATCTGCCAGCTATCTTTATTAATTACTGCTTTTAAATTATCAGGCAAAATTCTAGGCAAATTCTCTAAAACTCCTCCACCGGTGATATGGGCCATTCCTTTTAAATTAAATTTATCTAATAGAGAAAGTATTGTCTGAACATAAATTTTAGTAGGTTTTAATAATTCCAATCCTAATTCTTGGTCAAGACTGGCTATCTTTTCCTTATAAGAATAACCAGCAATTTCAAAAAGGGCTTTCCTGGCCAGAGTAAACCCATTACTATGAACTCCACTGGAGGCAAGACCTATTAACTTATCACCGGCCTCAATATTTTCTCCAGTTATTAGCCTGGACTGATCAGTAATCCCTAAAGCAAAGCCAGCTAAATCATATTCACCTGTATTATAAAAACCTGCCATCTCAGCAGTTTCTCCTCCTAATAAAGCAGCTCCTGACTCCCTGCAACCAGCTGCTATCCCCTTTACTATCTCCGCAACTTTTTCAGGGTCAATATGACCTGTTGCCAGATAATCTAAAAAGAATAAGGGCCTGGCTCCCTGCACTAAAATATCATTTACTGACATGGCTACTAGGTCTATCCCAATCGTATCATGGATATCTAACTTAAAGACCAGTTTTAATTTTGTGCCAACACCATCTGTTCCTGAAACCAGAACCGGTTCTTTAAAAGCCTTTAAATTCGGTTTATATAGACCACCAAAACCACCAGAATTACTTATTACTTCTGGAGTAAAAGTTGATTCCACCTCTTTTTTCATCAATTCAACTGCTTTATTCCCCGCATCTATATCAACACCAGAATCTTTATAAGAAATCCCCATTACCTTGCCTCCTCCTGCATGAAATAATCAACTTTTGAATAATCTCCATCAAAACAGGCAGTACAAAAATCAATCTCAGGATCATTTTTAATAGCCTTACATAAACCTTCCTGACTTAAATAATGGAGACTATCAGCACCAATTATTTCAGCTATTTCGCTAACAGAATTCTGGCTAGCTATTAATTCTTTTCTTCTTGAGGTATCAAGACCAAAATAACAGGAATATGAAACTGGTGGAGAAGATATCACTAGATGAACCTCTGCAGCTCCAGCCTCTTTTATCCTGGCTATTATCTGTTTGCTAGTAGTACCTCGAACAATAGAGTCATCGACTAAAACAACCCTTTTATCCTTGATAATTTCTTTAATTGGAGCTAATTTTAACCGAACCTTAAGATCTCTTATCTCTTGAGTAGGTTGAATAAATGTCCTGCCCATATATCTGTTTTTTAAAATACCCCGAGCATAATCAATTCCTGACTTCTCAGAATATCCTAAAGCTGCTGCTATCCCTGAATCAGGTACAGGAACTACTATATCTGCCACAATATCAACCTCTTCAGCCAGCTTACGCCCCATCTCTTTTCTGGCCAGAAGAACATTCTGACCAGCAATATTACTATCTGGTCTGGCAAAATATATATACTCAAAAAGACAGAGACTGGTTCCATTATAGCCACTATATTTCCTGCTCTTTAAACCATTCTGATTAATAACTATAATCTCTCCAGGCTCAACATCTCTTATATATTCTGCTCCAATTATATCAAAGGCACAGGTTTCTGATGCAATTACATAACTATTATTTAACCTACCAATTGAAAGTGGTCTAAAACCTTTAGGGTCTCTAATAGCAATCAAACTATCTTCAGTCATACCAACAATACTGAAAGCTCCTTTAATCTGATGAAGACTCTGAGTAAGGGCCTCTACGATATCATCTTCAAAGGCTCTGGCTACTAAATGGGCAATAACTTCTGTATCAAGATTAGAATGAAAAATCGACCCATTCCTTTCAAGATTTTGCCTCAACTCAGGCCCATTGGTTAAATTCCCATTATGGGCTAATGCCAGACTGCCTTTAATACTATTTACTAAAAGAGGTTGGGCATTTACCAGTTTACTTGAGCCGCTGGTCGAATATCGGACATGACCGATTGCCATCTCACCTTTAAGTTCAGATATTTCAGCTTCACCAAATACATTCTCGACCAGTCCCATGCCCTTATGAATATTTATCTCTCCAGCTTTATTTACTGATATTCCTGCACTTTCCTGACCTCTATGCTGCAGAGAAATCAACCCAAGATAAGTAAGGTCAGAAGCATTATCTTCTCCATCTAAATTATAAATTCCAAAAACTCCACATTCTTCAATCATTTGATCAACTTCAATGGAATTGCTTCTTCCCATTTAGTTTTCAACTCCTCAATATAAATATCTATTAGATTATTTATCTTTAATCTTTCACCTTTAACTTCACCAATCACCTGATATTCAATACTATCACCAATAAATTCTTCAACCTTCTCTTTATTTTCCCTGGCTAAACTAATAACTATCCTGCTCTGAGTCTCAGAAAAAAGCAGTTCTTCAGCCTTTAAATTAGACTCTATCTTAATATCTGCTCCCTTAAGATTACCAATAGAACTTTCAAACAATGTAACTGCAAGGCCTCCATCTGAACAATCATGAGCTGATTTAACAAAGCCTGCTTTAATTAGTTCCAGACAGGTCTCTTGAATTTTTTTCTCTTTTTCTAAATCTAATTCTGGAATCCTACCTTTTACATGACCATGAATAGATTCAAGATACTGGCTTCCTCCTAATTCAGATTCTGTTTTACCTAATAATATAATCAAATCTCCTATATCTTTAAAGAATTGGTCAGTTGCATATTCAAGCTTATCTAAAAGCCCAACCATTCCAACTATTGGTGTAGGATAAACTGCTCCCTCAGGATTTTCATTATAAAAACTAACATTTCCGCCAGTAACTGGTGTATTTAAAGCCTGACAGGCTTTTGAAATTCCTTTTATAGACTTTTCAAACTGCCAGAATATTTCTGGTTTCATCGGGTTACCGAAATTTAAGCCATCGGTGATTGCCAGAGGTCTGCCACCGGAACAGGTTATATTTCTTGCTGCCTCTGCTACAGCTATCTCTCCACCTCTTTCAGGATCTAAATAACAATACCTGGAATTACAATCTGTTGTCAGAGCCAGACCTTTATCTTTGCCTTTAATTCTTAAGACAGCAGCATCTGATCCAGGTAAAACAACCGTATTTGTCTGAACCATATGATCATATTGTTCATAAATATATGATTTACTGGCTATATTTTCTGAAGTTATTATCGATTCTAAGATATTATTATAATCTATATCATCTTTCCTTGTTAATCTATTTTCCTCAATGCTAAATAAACTATCAATATCAAAACTCTTTAGTTCATTGTAATAATCAGGTTCTTTGCTCTCCCTCTTATATTCAGGAGCATCATCTGCAAGGATTCTAGCCGGTACCTCTGCAACCTTCTTTCCTTTATTTAAAACTCTAATCATACCGTCATCAGTAACTTCTCCGATAACTGCAGCATTTAGATCCCATTTAGAAAAAATCTGTTCAACCAGGTCTTCCTTGCCTGCCTCTGGAATAACCAGCATTCTTTCCTGAGATTCTGAAAGTAAAACCTCATAGGAATTCATACCTTCCTCTCTTTTAGGTACTAAATCAATATCTAACTCTATACCGGTCTCACCTCTACTGGCCATCTCTGAAGCTGAGCTGATCAAACCGGCAGCTCCCATGTCCTGAATCCCAACCAGACAGCCAGTTTTTATCAATTCCAGACTGGCTTCTAGCAATAATTTCTCCATAAAAGGATCTCCAACCTGAACTGCTGGTCTATCCTCTTCAGATTCATCAGTTAACTCATCTGAAGCAAAGCTTGCTCCCTGAATTCCATCTCTGCCAGTTGCGGCACCAACAACCATAACTGGATTACCAATTCCGCTGGCAGTTGCAGTTGAGATATCTTCATGGTCCATGACCCCAACACACATGGCATTAACGAGAGGATTACCCTGATAACTATTTGAAAAATATGTTTCACCGCCAACTGTTGGCACTCCAATACTATTGCCATAACCAGCAATTCCTGCCACAACTTCCTCAAATAAATATTTTACATGTTCATCATCTAAAAAACCGAACCTTAAAGAATCTAGCAGAGCAATTGGCCTTGCTCCCATTGTAAAGATATCTCTAATAATACCTCCAACTCCAGTAGCTGCACCCTGATATGGTTCTATAGCCGATGGATGGTTATGGCTCTCAATTTTAAAAGACAATGCCTGATTATCACCTATATCAATTATCCCAGCATTTTCTCCTGGGCCCTGTAATACTACTTCTCCTTCAGTTGGAAAGTTTCTTAAGACAGCCTTAGAGTTTTTATAACTACAATGTTCTGACCACATAACCCCAAACATACCTAATTCAGTATAATTTGGCTCTCTCCCTAGCAAATCAACAATCATATTATATTCTTGTTCAGTTAAACCTTCTATTTCCCAGGGCTTATTTGTTTGATTCATTAATTAACACCTTCTTTTAAAAAACTGATTAAAGACTCAAAAATCTTTTTGCCATCACTGCTGCTCAGTATATCCTCAGAGGCTCTTTCAGGATGGGGCATCAAACCAAATACATTTCTTTTTTTATTACAAATACCGGCTATATTTTCTATTGAACCATTTGGGTTTTCAGAGTCATTTAGGTATTTCAAAACAATTTGATCATTAACTTTTAGTTTATCTAAACCTCTATCATCTATATAAAAATTCCCTTCTTGATGAGCAACTGGAATATTTAAAATCTGATCTCTTTCTAATTTTTCTGTAAATGGTGTCTGATTGTTTTTAATCTGAAGTTTTACATGTTTACAGACAAACTTTAAATTATTATTAACCTTCATGGCCCCTGGGAGCAGACCAGCCTCCATTAAGATCTGAAAGCCATTACAAATTCCTAAAACAAGGCCACCTTGATTAGCAAAATCTATTACTGAATCCATAACCGGTGAAAATCTGGCAATTGCACCAGAGCGGAGGTAGTCACCATAGGAAAAGCCACCTGGCAATAAAATAGCATTATAATTATTTTCAAGATCTTCTTTATGCCAGATCATATCAGTCTTAATCTCAAATACCTCTTCAACTACATATCTTAGATCCTGGTCACAGTTGGAACCTGGAAAAGTAACAATCCCAAATCGCATTTAAGCCATCTCCTCTATATTGAATCTATAATCTTCAATGACAGGATTAGCAAGTAGTCTCCTGCACATCTCATCTACCTGCTCTTTAACCTGTTCTTTATCTGTTAAATCAGTGATTTTAAGTTCCATATATTTGCCTACATTTAAATCACTAACATTATTATATCCAAGTGCATTTAATCCTGCCTGGACTGCCTGCCCCTGGGGATCTAAAATACTCTCTTTTAACTGAATATTAATCTTGACTAACCATTCCATTATAATTCCCCTTTCCCAATAATTCTTTTAAGCATTTCTTTATAAGCTGACTCAACATCTCCTAAATCTCTCCTGAACCTATCTTTATCAAGTTTTTCTTTTGTATTACTATCCCAAAATCTACAGGTATCTGGAGATATTTCATCAGCAAGAACTATTTCACCATCTCCTGTATATCCAAACTCTAATTTAAAATCAACTAGATCTATTTCTCTTTTATCGAGAAATTCTTTTAAAATCTTGTTAATTTTAAAAGCCATTTCATTTATTTTCTCTAAATCACTCCCTGTCGCTAATTCCAAAACTTCTATATGAAAATTATTTATTAAAGGATCACCTAAATTATCATCTTTATAATAATATTCTAAAACCGGCTTATCTAAAACCACCCCTTCTTCAATACCGATTCGCTTGCTTAAGCTCCCGGCAACTATATTTCTCATAACAACTTCAACAAGTATAATATCTACTTTTTTAACCATAGAATCTCGCTCATTTAATTCTTTAATCAAATGGGTTTTAATTCCCTTCTCTTCTAATAACTCAAAAAAGAAATTGCTAATCTTATTATTTATCTTACCTTTTCCAGTAATCTGACCTTTCTTCTGGCCGTTAAAGGCAGTAGCATCATCTTTAAAATGCACAATGACCTGATCATCCTGATCGGTAGAAAAAATCTGCTTGGCTTTGCCTTCATAGATCATTTTCCTTTTTACCATCTCCATAAAACCTCCGTTTTTGAGAAAATAGTGAATTTATATTGCCAGTAATTTTCTAATCTGCAAATTTTTCATTAGTTTTAAGATAATCCTGATAACCCTTATCTTCTATTGCAGCTGCTGTATCTAAAACTTTCTTTTTCATTTCTTTTCTGTATGCTTTCTGCTTTTGGTTTAACTCTTCATCACTCCGCGCTAAAATCTGAACTGCCAGCAAAGCAGCATTTTTAGCTCCATTAATTGCCACAGTAGCCACCGGTACACCAGGCGGCATCTGTACGATTGAATAAAGTGAATCCAGGCCACTTAATTTTGATGTTTTTACTGGAACTCCAATTACAGGCACAATCGTCACCGCCGCCACCATGCCAGGCAGGTGGGCTGCTCCTCCAGCTCCAGCTATAATTACATCAAGGCCCTTATCTTCTGCAGTTTCCCCATATTTATATAATCTAGCTGGTGTCCGATGGGCTGAAACTACTGTCAACTCATATTCTATCTCAAATTGATCTAATATTTCTGCTGCCTCTTTCATGACCGGCAGGTCAGAATCACTACCCATTATAACTCCTACTCTAGGTTTCATTAAATCTTGCCTCCCCTAATTTCAATTAATTTACTAGCTTCAAAAGCCTGCTCAGCAGCATCAGCTAAAATATCTGCTGTAGCAGTTAGATGACCCATTTTACGACCAGGCCTGGATATAGTCTTCTGGTAAATATGAATCTTAATACCTTTGAGTTTAAGGGCTTCTTCCAGTCCATAGATTTTAGCCTTTCCTTCTTTTCCACTTCCTAGAATATTGCGCATCACTGAGGGTCTCAATAAACTTGTATCTCCTAGCGGCAGAGATGTAATTGCTCTGATATGCTGCTCAAATTGAGAAGTTACACAACCTTCGATTGTATAATGTCCGGAATTATGAGGTCTAGGTGCTATTTCATTTACTAAAAGTTGATCATTTTCTGTTACAAACATTTCCACGCAAAAGATACCTATGCCCTCAAAAACCTCTAATACTTCTTTAGCAAAGTTCTCAGCTTTTATCTTCAGTTTAGTTGAAATTTCAGCTGGAACTTTTGTTTCGTAAAGTATGTTGTTTTGATGATCGTTTTCTCCAATTGGATAAACTTTCATTTCTCCAGTTAAATCCCGGGCTGCAATAATAGAAATTTCCTTTTTGAAAGGAATATATCTTTCAGCCATCAGCGAAGTTTTCCCAGCTCCTAACTTTGCAAAAACTTCTTCAACTTCCGCTTCATTATTAATAACAGAATTGCCTTTACCATCATAACCACCTGTACAACTTTTTAACATTAAGGGATAACCAAGCTCTTCAGCAGCCCCCTGGATATCTTCAGGTCCAGTTACTTTAATAAAATCAGGAACAGCTATCTGACTCTGTTTTAACATAGTTTTTTGATGATATTTATTCTGGATAATTTCAAGGCTCCTGGCTGTTGGATAAACTTCATAATCTTCAGATTCTAATTCTTTTAATACCTCAACATCTATATGTTCAAATTCATAGGTTAATAAATCAGATTTCTCTGCCAGCTCTCTAATTGCCTTACTATCATTAAAATCAGCAACTATATGTTCGTCAGCAATACTGTCTGCCGGACAGGATTTTGTTGGATCTAAAATAGTTACATAGAAGCCAAGTTTTTTAGCCTCTAAAATCATCATCTTTCCAAGCTGACCTCCACCGATAATTCCAATTTTCTGCCTGGTCTTATCTTGATAATTCAAGTAATAACCTCCTGGTTAAGTAAGTCTAAATTTATCATTGCAATTTAAGATTTATTATTTAACTGCTTTATGGCCGATATCATTTCTAATCTGAAAGTCTTCAAAATGAATTTTTTCTACACCGGCATAAGCTTTATTTATTACTGCCTTAAAACTATTTCCTAATGCAGTCACTGCCAGAACCCGGCCACCATTAGTCAGTAATCTATCTTTTTCCAGTCTAGTGCCTGCCTGAAAAACTATCATATCTTCAGTACTTTCTGTTTCTTTTATTCCAGTAATTTCAAAACCCTTTTTATATTTTACAGGATAACCACCTGAAGCCATTACAACACAGAGTGCTTTTCTATCCTTCCAGGTGATTTCAATATTATCAAGCTCCTCATTTAAGACTGCCTCAATAATATCTATCAGATCTGTTTCTAAGAGTGGAAGTATCACCTGAGCTTCAGGATCTCCAAACCGGGCATTATATTCAAGAACTTTAACTTCATCACCATTTATCATTAAACCAAAATAGATAATTCCTTTAAAATCTATACCTTCAGTATTTAATGCCTCCAGGGTAGGCTCTATTATTCTTTCCTTAATTTTTAATTCGATATCTCCATTAACAATTGGTGCAGGAGCATAAGCCCCCATCCCTCCTGTATTCGGGCCTTTTCCTCCATTATGAGCTGCTTTATGGTCCTGAGCAGCTGGCATAGTCTTTATACTCTTACCATCACAGAAGGCTAAAATCGTGGCTTCTTCACCTTCTAAGTAATCTTCAATAATTATTTTAGATCCAGCATCACCAAACTTTTTATCTAACATTATCTTTTCAACTGCCACTAATGCTTCTTCTTCCGTCATCGCTACAGTAACTCCTTTACCAGCTGCCAGGCCATCAGCTTTAACAACTAAGGGTAGAGCTTCAGATTTTATATAATTAACTGCCTTCTCAGGATCTGTAAAACTTTCATATTTTGCTGTTGGTATCTCATATTTATTTAATAAATTCTTTGAAAATATTTTGCTGCTCTCCAACCGGGCTGCCTTTTTCTCAGGACCAAAAATTTTTAAACCGTTGCCCTTAAATAAATCAACTATTCCTTCTGCCAGCGGTGTTTCTGGGCCTACTACAGTTAAATCCACCATCTCCTTTAATGCAAATTCATTTAATGCCAGTAAATTATTAGATTCAATTTTTAAGTTAGTACCGTACTCTGCTGTACCAGCATTCCCTGGCGCTATAAATAATTCATCAACTCTACTACTTTGCGATAATTTCCAGGCCAGTGCTGATTCTCTGCCTCCACTGCCAATAAGAAGAATTTTCAATATATCACCCCTGTTATGATTTACCCCATTAACAAATAAAAATAGCCCAGGTCAGGAAAGCTCTACAATTATGAGTAGAACCTCCCCGCCTGGGCTTTTATCCCTTCGGTGTAATATAATATATATCTGTACCGCTTGGACCAGCCATAGATAGACATACTTATCCTAGCTATGCGGAAACCTAGGTACACTTCCCCCATAGTCAGACCGTTTACGGCAGTCTGGTAGAGACTTGTGAGCCATATTCTCACCGTTATATGAGGTACAAATTTTATTCAATTTTATAGTTACATCTTAACAGATGGTTTTTACTAAGTCAAGAAATACAATTTATTTTTTCTAACTTGAAGGAGAAAATAGATTTTTGTTGAATAATTTATTAACAGAACAGTATAACCAGACAGAATAACCAGGGAGGGAATATCATGAGTATTGGTCTATTAACTGATAGTACAGCTGATTTGCCTGAAGAATTATATAAAAAATTTGATATTGAAGTTATACCATTATCAGTAAACTTTGGAGATGATACCTTTATTGATGGCAAGGAAATAACTCCTGAAGATTTTTTCAAAAAATTAAACCAGTATGATGAACAGCCAACGACATCAATGCCTTCTGTTGGCAATTTTATAGAAAAATATAAAAAAATCAGCAACAAGTATGACAAAATTATTTCTATCCATCTATCAGGAAATTTAAGTGGAACTTTAAACTCGGCTAAATTAGCTGCCCAGGATTGTTTAGATATTGAGATCTATCCAATCGATTCAAAGTCGATCTCTCTAGGACTTGGATTTCAGGTTTTATATGCAGCCAGGCTAATAGAAGTTGGTAAAGGTATTTCAGAGATTCAAAATAAACTTTCTAAAGCAAGAAAAAGTCTTCTTCTCTACTTTACAGTTGATGATCTAACCTACATGAAAGAGGGCGGTAGAATAGGAAAAGCTCAGGCTTTTCTAGGAAGTATTTTAAATATAAATCCAGTTATATCTATCAGTACTGAAACCGGTGAGGTTGAACCTCTAGATAAAGTTAGAGGCCAAAAAAGAACTTTTAGAAAGATGATTGAAATAGGAGAAAGTAGAGTATCTGGAAAAGATAAAGCCTGGATCGGATTTGCCCATGGAGATAGAAAAGAAGATATGCTTAAATTCAAAAATAAATTAACAGATAAAATCGATTCAACTTTTGAAATAGATACTGAAATACATGAAGCAAGAATAAGCCCAACACTTGGAAGTCATGTCGGGCCTTCTGTCTATGCAGGATTCATAATGACTGATATTGATTTGAGTTAAATTTATATAACTGGAATCCAGATTTCAAATCTCTCTTCTTCCCTTGTGCCCGGGCAGGCAGAATATTTCTCAATCTCTGGATTTTTAGTATGCTGATAACCTACTGACGGCAACCATTCATTATAAATTCTTTTATATAATTTTATCATTTTATCTGGTAACTTCCCCTTATCTTTAAATACAGCCCAACTTGAAGCAGGAATTGTAACTTCTTTTAAGCCATCAACTTTTAAATCAACATTAGGTTTTTCAATTCCTATCATATATTTAATTCTTCCTGTTTTTCTATTTCTACCAAAATTTAATCCCATAACCCCTAGTTCTGATCTATGTTTTGATAACAATGAACAGTAATTATTTTCAAAGCTTTCATCCCAGAAATTAAGTATATCCTGAAATTGCTGTTCTCTTTTTTCACTAGTTTCAATCATCTTACCTACTACAATAAAATTTCCTTTTTTAATAATTTTATGTTCCATTATTATCACCTCTTCTAAATAATATTAATATCCTTTCTTGCAATTAATAATATTATTCAAGATTAAAGGAATTATCCCTTTTTTATATTAAATATTAATAATTAATGAAATCTAAAATTTCCTCTTTGTATTTATCATTATAATCAAAATAAATTTCTCCGTGCTGGCTATTGCTTACAATTAATTTAAAATTTTCATCATGCTTAATTCCATCATAAATATCTTCTGCCATAAATAATGGTGTAATATTATCTGATTTGCTATGAACTATCATTACTGGAACATCAGAATCAATAATCTGTTCAGAAAGATTTGCATCCTGATATGAAAAACCAAGTTTGAATCTTGTATATAAGTTTCCAGAAAGTAGCATGTAATTAATTGGATAAAAAGTTTCTACTTTATTCAATTGCTGACTTATAGGAAATTGCATCTCGCTTAATGCAGAGTCAAGAATTACATAATCAATATGATCATTACCATGTTCAGTACTAATATATAAACCTGCAGTAATTCCACCAAAAGATATACCCCAAAGGCCAATATCATATGAAAAATTATCTTCCAGATAATTTACATAATCTTTAAGATCATATCTTTCTAAAACTCCATATGTATTATTAGCTGCCATATTCTCACCTGAGCTTCTTTGATCATAAGTAAGAACATCTATTCCTGCTTCTAAAAAAAGTTCCGCATAGGGATAGACAGACCTTCTATTACCGCCTGAACCATGAACCATTATTATAATCTGATCTGTTGATTCTCCTGATAAAATTAACTCTCCAGGTATTTTATGTTCTTCCCTGCTTGACTCTATCTCAAGTTCTTTTATATCATATTTATTTCTGAATTCAGCCAATCCAAATTGCTCCATATCTTTTAACTCTTTAGTAATATTATCAAGGCTGGTACGTTGATTATCAGTAAACTGCATAGAACCATTATAAACGAATCTTCCTAATGAAAAACTATTGATAATTATAAAAGCTAAAATAATAATTGCAATTATAATTTTTTCCATTATAAAACCACCTTTAAATCTTTGATACTAATTATATTATATTAAAAAGAGCTCTGATTTAAAAATCAGAGCTCTTTTGACTTAAAAATGTTTATCTAATAATTCATCCATCACTCCACTATCAATTACATCCTGAAGACCAGCATTTAATTTGTCCAATAACTCAGTATTACCTCTAGCTACAGCTAAACCATATTCTTCACCGGTAACAAGCTCTGCAATCATTAATACTGGATTCTCAGCTGCATATCTCTGGGCAACTGGGGTATCCAATACCACACCCTCTACGTTTTCGTTAATAAGGTCTTGAACTGCTAGCACAAAAGTATCAAAATGAGTTACATTACCTGTTAATATTCCAGTGTCCTGAAGATGTTCTTCAACCCAGAGATCACCAGTTGTACCAGTCTGAACTGCCAGGCGATTATCACCAAATAAAACAGTCACATTGTTGCCGCTATCTTCTTTTACAAGTAAAGCCTGATTGGCAGAATAATATGGATCTGTAAAATCTACTACCTGAGCTCTTTGCTCAGTAATTGTCATACCAGCTGCAACAACATCAATAGTACCTGCCTGTAAACCAGGAATTAAAGAATCAAAACTGATATCCTGTATCTCAATATCAAATCCCTGGCTCTCACCAATAGCTCTCATTAAATCAATATCAAATCCAACTACCTCTCCATCCTGAATATATTCAAATGGAGGAAAACCAGCACTTGTTCCAACTACATAGGTTTCAGCCATGACAGTAAATCCAGAAAAAGCTACCATTAAAGCAAGAGCTAACATTACAACAAAAGTTCTTTTTAACATACTTTTAACCCCCTTATTAAAGTTGACTAAATTAAAAACATTTCTTTAAAAAATTTTAACCAAATCCTGGAATCTTTAACTTCTCTTCGACTATATCAATAATCCAGGTGCTTATCCAGACAATAATCAGATAAATTATTGCAACAATTAGATAAACCCTGAAGAACTGATAATTACGACTGGCTATAAATTTGCCCTGAGTCATTAAATCTGGAGCTCCTATAACATAAGCAAGTGATGTATACTTTAAAATATATATGAATTCATTCGTCCAGGCAGGAATTGCCCAGCGAATAGCCTGTGGTAATACAACAATAAAAATTGTCTGCCAGCGGCTCATTCCTAATGAGTAAGCAGATTTAAATTGATCAGAGCTTACTGATTCAATCGATCCTCTTGTATACTCTGCCTGATAAGCAGCACAATTGATAGTGAAACCAAGATAAGCAACTGTTACCGCTGTCATTCTAATCCCATATGGCGGTAGAGCAAAATAAAGAATAAATAGCTGAGCCAGCATTGGAGTTCCTCTAATGATTTCAATATATGCTGTACAGAGCCAGGCTACTGGTTTTGAACCAAAACTTCTCCCTAAAGCTAGCAATACTCCAAAGATTGTTCCAAAGAACATAACAACAATTGTTAAAGTAAAAGTAAATCTTAAACCACTCATTAATCTACCAAAATTACTTATAAAGATATCTATAATTAAATATTGCGAAAGAAAATCAACCAACTCTACTCACCGCCTTTACCATAGAGATCATCAAGTTTAAATAAGAACTGCCTGGTTCTTTCGTTTTCCGGCCCCTTAAACATAACTTCAGGATGGTTCTGCTCTACAATTTTGCCGCCTTCCATAAATATAATCTCATCTGATACTGAACGGGCAAAACCCATTTCATGGGTAACAACTAACATTGTCATACCTTCTTCAGCAAGTTTTTTCATTACATTTAAAACTTCGCCAATTAATTCAGGATCTAAGGCTGAAGTCGGTTCATCAAATAACATTAATTTAGGCTGCATTGCTAAAGCTCTAGCTATTGCAACCCGCTGTTTCTGTCCACCAGATAGCTGGGCCGGATAGGAGTCATCAACATCTGTTAAACCGACTCTATTTAACTCAAATCTAGCAATATCTTCCGCTTCATTTTTAGATATCTTCTTTACTTTTCTTAAACCAAGCATAACATTCTTTTTTGCAGTCAGGTGATGGAAAAGGCCAAATCCCTGAAATACGTAACCAATTTCCTGCCGTATCTTATTAATATTTTCTGCAGTAACTATTTCTTTATCTTCCAGCCAGATTTCTCCTGAATCTGGCATTATCAATCTATTAATACAGTTCAAAACAGTACTTTTACCGGTGCCACTGGGACCTATAATAACTTTATTTTCTCCAGTATTTAATGAGAAAGAAATACCATCTAAAACAAGATTATCTCCAAAACTTTTCTTTAAATTTTTAACCTGAACAAGTGGTTTATTCTTCATTATCTGCTCTCAGCTCCTATCCCAGGTACTTTCAATTTAAATTCTACTAATTTCAATAACCTGGTAACTCCAAAAGTTAAAATAAAATATATTGCTGCTATCATTAAAAATATTGTTAGGGGATCATATTCCACTGCTATAATATATTGTCCCTGTCTTAATAATTCTGCAACTCCTATTGCATAAGCAAGAGAAGTATCTTTAAGGATTATTGCATATTCATTGGCAAAGGGAGGTATAAAGCTTCTAATTGCTTGAGGAAATATAACATAAATAAAAGTCATATACTTACCCATCCCAATTGAATATGCAGCAGTTATCTGATCTGAGCTAACTGCTTTAAAAGTACCTCTAAAAATTTGAGCCATATAAGCAGAGGCTCTAATCCCAAGACCTAATACAGCAGCATTAAAAGGTCGAATTCTAAAGCCTAAGTTTGGCAGACCATAAAATACTAAAAGTAATAAAACAAGCTCAGGTATACTCCTAATTACTTTGCCATATAATGCAGTTAACTTTTGAATTAATTTATTGCCATAGGTCTCTCCGAAAGCTAGGATAAGACCTAATATAAGGCCGAATATTAAAATAAGTACTGTTAATTGTATTGTTATAATAGTACCTCTTAATAATGCAGGTATCGAATTAATAATTAATTCTACTCTTCCATCCAAAAAACTCTCCTCCTTTTATTATTATTTAAATGTATATGATATTATTCAACAAGTATCAAATTTATCCTGCATGATAAGTAAATAATTTTCTTTACTAATAATCTAAAATCTTGAAAATGATTGTTATATTATTTTTTGATTTCATATCTATTTATGCTATAATCAAAAAAGTTAATATTAAATTTGAAAGGAAGCGATAAGATGGAATTAAGCTTTAAACAGGCCATTATTCCAGTAATAACTATGGCTTTTTTAATTATCATGTCTGTATTATTCTGGGATGTTCCAATCCAGATTGCTTTATTTTTTGAAATTATAATAATCGTCTGCTTAGCACTTTACTGGGGATATAGATGGAATAAAATTGAGAAGATGATGTTTTCAAGCTTTAAAAATATTGGCAATGTAATTATAATCTTATTTTTAATTGGAATGATGATCGGGCTCTGGATAGCAATTGGAACTGTACCTACAATGATTTATTATGGTTTGCAAACTATAAATCCAGAATATTTTTTAGTTTTAAGCTTTATTTCAACTTCAATGGTTTCAATGGCTATAGGCACAGCTGTTGGAACTGCAAGTACCATTGGTCTGGCTTTAATAAGTATAGCTGAGACTTTAGGAATGAGTCTGCCATTAGCAGCTGGGGCTATTATTTCAGGAGCTTATGTAGGTGATAGAATGTCTCCTGTTTCATCTATTGCCAATATTACTGCCCATAGTGCTGAAGCTGATATTTTAGACATGGTAAAAAGCATGATGACAACAACTATTTTCCCTTATATAACTGCAGCTACTATCTATTTATTATTAGGGTTAAATTTAGATGGAATTGGTGAAAATGCAGAAGGGTTTTTAGAATTAACTTCTGCCCTTGATGGCTACTTTATGATTTCACTCTGGATGTTTTTGCCACCAATATTAATTATTACTTTAGCTTTCTTGAAAACACCAACAATTTTAAATCTTGCCATCAATATAATCTTTAGCTTAATTTTAGGTATAGCAGTTACAGACCGGGGCTGGCCTGAACTATTAAATATTATGTTCCAGGGTTTTGAGGAGACTTCTGGGATAACATTTATAGATAATATTCTGGCAAGAGGTGGATTGACCAGTATGTTAGAATTAATATCTCTAATAATATTTGCTGTGATTTTAGGAGGATTATTAGAACAATTAGGTGTTTTAGATAGCATATTAAAGCCAATAGTTCATCACATTACAGGTAAAATTAAACTTGCTCTGGTAACTGTATTTTCAAGTATATTATCTGCTATCTTAGGCTGTAATCAATTTCTTGCTGTATTTTTGCCAGCAAGGATGTTAATTCCCCATTATGACAGAATAAAAGTAAAGCGGAAAGAATTAGCCCGGGCTCTCGGTGATTCTGGACTAGTATTCTCTCCGCTTATACCGTGGAATGTTAATGCTTTAATGATGACAGCAGTTTTAGGGGTTGATACTTTTTATTATGCACCCTATGCATTCTTTATATTACTTATGCCTTTATCAAATATTTTAGTTACAATATTAAAATATAGAAATAAAACTAGTTAATTAAGGTCTGATTAATATTTTAAGGGAAGATTTTTCTCTGGCAGCTTTTAAAGCTTCTAAAGAATCATCAAGTTTAAATTCTTCAGTAATCAGTTTATCAAGGTAAAAATTATTTCTTGCCAGTAAATTTAAAGCTGGCTCAAAGGGTCCACACCTTGAACCTAAGAGCTGTATCTCGTTTATTGCAAGTCCTGCTAAATTCATATCATGGTTTTTTGCTGTTGTTGTTTTATAGATTATTTTACCCTCAGGTGCAACCAGGTCAATTGCAGACTTTAAACCTGAAGTGCTCCCGGTTGCTTCAACTACAACTGGTATGTCTGGCTCTTTCTCTGTATATAATTTTTCAAGATATGTCTTTAGATTGAGTGGTTTCAGTGTATCTAATTTTTTCTGGTGACGACCAATCATTTCAATATTAAATCCAAGTGCCCAGAGTGTTCGAGCTATAATTAAGCCAAGTTTGCCGTCTCCTATTATCATTATTTTTTCAGATGGTTTAAGATGATATTGCTCTGCAATTTCAACGGCTGCTGCAATCGGCTCAGTAAAGACAGCCTCTTCATCAGTAACAGTCTCTGGCACAATATGAAGATTTTCTCTAGGAAGAGTTAAATATTCAGCCAGAGCACCATCTTTATCCCGCATACCAATAGCTTTTATATTTTTGCAATGTCTATATTGGTTATTTTCACATCGGGAGCAATTATAACAGGGGATATTAATCTCACCAACAACCCTCTTGCCCTCTAATTCACCCTCCGGGTCATTAACTACTTCCCCAACGAATTCATGGCCAAGAACTCCATTAAATTCAATCATCCCGGCTATAACTTCAAAGTCAGTATTACATAGGCCAGCCAAACTAACTTTAATTAAAACCTCATTTTTAGCTGGTTCTGGTTTAGCTATATTTTGAACTTTCACTTCACCATCTGTTACAGTTAATGCTTTAATGATTGCCGCCCCCTTATAATTCACTAGATAATTAAACTAACTTATAATCTGCTGAATAATTAAGCTAATAGATTCTTTAACTCTTCTGCTAAACTAACTCCTTCTTCTGTGTCAGAAATTATATCTATTTCTTCAGGTCCTGATATTCCAAGCTCAATTTCAGCCGCTCTAGCTATCTGTTCCAGCTTAAAAACCGGTGTATTCATAATAATATCTGTGCTACCTAAATTCTTTAGCATGGCCACACCTACAGCATCAACTGCTACAGGGTCTCTAGAAACTAAAAATACATTAGAATCAACCCTTGTTCCAGATGATGGACCACCGGTAGTAAAAGCTTCGACTCCATCAATTATATAAAGGTCAGGTTGATATGCCAGAGAAATCTCTGCAATCATTTTCCGCATATCATCAGAATTATGAAGCTGTCTCATATAATTTGTGCCTTCTCTTGGGATGATTCCAACTGCCAGCTTTAAGGCCATTGTAAACTGACCACCATACTGGTGAGTCTTTAAACAACCTGTAGCAATAATATGATCTACTTCATTAAGTATCTGCGGTATTTGAAAACCATCTGGCCAGTGTAATCTTTCTTGATTAAAATGTACAAGTTGATCATCAGAAAGTTGATCAAAATTAATAATTTCAACATCATATTCTTCAGCTATCTCAAATATACCCTTTTCTCGCATAACCTCTTCTGTATCTGGTGGGCCGCTTCTTTCACCAATTATTATTCTCTCTGCGCCAGCATTTTTAAGTTCTTCAATAATAGTTATCAGAGTATCATTATGGGTAGAGCCAGGAGCAGGATCTGCAGTGTTAAAATTAGGTTTAACCAAGACACTGTCTCCCTTTACATCAATTAGTGGTATTAAATTCAGACTTCTCTTAACTCCTTCCGCTCTCTCTGAAGTTTTAATTAGACCAACCTGACTCCTGTTAGATGCATAAACAGTATTATCCCAATCAGTAAAGGATAATAATGAGAGACTTAAAATTGTACTACCTGTAAGAGAAATGAACTCACGCCTATCCAGATTATTAGATAAACCAAAAATATTTTGCATTTTTAACACCCTTTTCCTATTGGTTTTAAGAATATTGAAACCAGATAAATTATATCTAATAAACTATAATCTAATTTTACTATATCATTAATATAAACTTATTTAAACTGGCACTGAATTTAATATTATAATAAATATTAAAAGCCTTCCAATTTAGAAGGCTCTTAATAATACAATTTATTTATTTTTTGTCTTTTTATCTTTTCTTTTAATCTTTTTTTTGATAGCATCTTTAATTTTGCCTTTCTTCTTTTCTGCCATTTTCAAAACCCCCCCTTTATTTAATAATCTGATAATTTCATATAATTAATTAATTGAAATTAAAATAGAAGGAGCATTTATTACCAACATAAAACAATCAGTAATATTTGTTAATCTATTTATTCAAATTATAACATTATTTATATTTTTCTACAATAGGGCATGATACCTATCATATCAATTATTAATCAATATCTAAGCCAGCGGATCATTTCTTTAAAACTGGCTGATTTTCCGTACATTAACATGCCGATTCTAAAAATCTTGGCAGCTGCTAGAGTAAACAAAATTGTGGTTACTAATAAAATTGCAAGGGTTATTGCTATTTCAAGATTGGTTATTTCCCCGATGGCAATTCTTACTATTGATATAACTGGCGCAGTCAGCGGAAAATAGGTTACTATTCTAGATAACATTCCTCCAGGGTTATTGAATACTGGCCCAATAACTAAAAGAGGTAAGACTGGTAACATAAATATCATGCTCTGTGCATTGGTTGCACTCTGCAAATCTTCCATAGTTGCTCCAATCCCAACAAATAAAGCCGCAAATACTAGATATCCTAATAGAGCAAAAATTGCAATTAAAGGTAATGCTGGGTTAAAAAATGCGTCTAATAATGGCAGATCAAAAAAGTAATCAGCTAGAGGAATACCAACACCGAACCAGACACCAATCTGAATCATACCTAAAATAAAATGTCCTATAATTTTTCCAGCCATAAGTTGTTCAGAAGTAATTGATGATAATATTATTTCAGACATTTTTTCTTTTTTCTCCTGGAGAGCACTCTGTAAAAGCATAGATCCTGAAGTTATCAATAAGAAAAAGAGGCCACCACCAAATATTACTGCTGTAATGACACGACTACCCATAGCTGTTTCATCTTCTTCTAAGCTTAAAACCTGTAAATTAGCTGGCATTGTTACTTCTTGAATTACTTCTTCAGAAAGGTCATGAGTTGCCATTTTATAATTCTGTAATTCTTCAGTTAAAAGATTGTTCAGATCGCCATGATCTGTGGCAGTTAATGAGAATAGATTTAAATTAATATTGCCAGTTTCAAAAAACTCCTGGTCTATTATGAAATATCCATCTGCACCAGCAGCTTCAGCTTCAACCTGCAAATCTTCCTGGCTATTTTGATGCTGAATTAAACTTATATTTTCAAGGATATCTTCAGACCAATCCAGTTGAACTTCAGACTGATTCTGATAATAAAAACTTCTTTCTACTGGAGTATCGAATCTCTGAATAAAATTTGGCAGACCACCAAATATAAGAATTAATATCGGAGTTAAAAATATTCCTGCTATAAATTGCTTATTTCTTAAATTTCTCATTACTTCCCAGCTAGTAATCTTAAATATTTTCCTTAGCATCTAAAAGACCTCCTCTAGCAACTCTGGTAAATATATTATGGAGAGAAATCCTTTTAATTTCTAATTCAACTATGTTGACATTTGAGGGTAGAGCAGCAATAAAATTATTTGGCCCAATATTATCTTCAAGAAGGATATTAAAATTATTACGATATAAATTATATTTTATGATCAAATCATTTTCATTAAGCCAGTTCTTCAAAACGTTATCATCATTGGTTTGAAGCCTTGCCCGATAATTTCCGTATTCATCCTTAATATTATCCAGGGTGTCATATAAAACTTTATTTCCTTTATCTAGAAGAAATATTCGATCACATACTTCTTCAACTAAATTCATTTGATGACTTGATAGCATTATTGCCACACCTGTTTCTGCAAGTCTCTTAATCTCTTCTTTCATAAGATCCTGGCTAACTGGATCCAGGCCAGAAAAAGGCTCATCAAGGATTAATAACTGAGGTCTATGTAAAACACAGGCAGCAAACTGAACTTTCTGAGCCATTCCTTTTGATAATTCTTTGACCTTATCATTCATATTATCTGTAAGCTCAAACTTATCAAGCCACTTATTGCCTTCATTAAGAGCTTCTTTTTTACTTAAACCCTTAAGACTTCCAAGAAATATTAAAATATCTTTAACTTTAGCCTCTTTATATAAGCCTCTTTCTTCTGGTAGATAACCTACTTGGCTCTGCCAATTTTTGGTATCCAGATTTAAATCAATTTTACCGTTATCAGGGGCATTAATATCCATGATCATTCTAATAAGACTTGTCTTGCCAGCTCCATTTGGACCTAGAATCCCCATTATTTCTCCCTGATTGACCTCAAATGATATATTATTGACAGCTATGAGATTATCATAAGCTTTTAAAACATCTTTTACCTCTAAAATTGAGTTCATAAATTGATCCCCCTCTAAATATGTCAATTCTTTTTATTATAAAATTATAACAGAAAATATTAATTTTAGCAATATAATATAAATACCGTCAATACAAAGATTATATACTATAAGAACTTATCCTTGATTAGGTGAATAATTATATTAAATGTAAACTGAAATAAATATTATTTGAAAATAAACTAAACATCTAAGCAAGTAATACCATCTGTGAATGAGGTGCATGTTGGTACTGGGTTGGTACTGGGTTGATACTGGGTTGGTACTGGGGTGGAATTAGAGTATAGGTGAAACAACTCTAAGATTTAAAAAGACAGAGCTACTTAAAAAACCAACCAACTAAAGCTGAATTTTTCATTCAGTTTTTTAACAAAAAATCACCAAATCACCTCTTAAGCCAAATAATTTGATTTGCCTATATAATAATTATTGATACAAAAAGATTTTCCTGTTTAAAAATTATTTTTAAATCTATTAGATAAATTACTTCCTATTTTCATGGAAAAATAAATTATAGCAAACTGCATAATCATTAAAGGAATTATTGTTCTTAAAATTGTCACAGCCACAAACACTGCTAGCGCTGTCAAAATATAGCCTAAATTTTGATTTAACCTAAATCCTAATATTATAAAACCTGCTATTACTAATTGTAAAAATAATATTAATGCAAGCATTAATTCCACCTCATTGATTATTAAACTATTTTAACAATAAAAGAAAATCAACAATTAATTTATTAACCTTTTCTGATGCTGTTACCATAGGCATGTGATGATTACCTGAAATAATCTCAAGGTTGGAATTAGAGAGTTGATTATTTAGTTTTATGCCCTCATCAACTGGAACCCAGCTATCTTCATGCCCCCATATTAATAAAGAATCAATTTCTAACTGTTCTAAATTATTTAATTCATCAGAACTGCTTCTGACTAAATCAACCCAGGCTCTAGCTGTCCCTTCAATTTTTAAAGGTTCCAGATAATTTGAGAGTTCTTCTTCAGTTACTTCTCTACCATAAGCGGAATTAAGACCTCGTTTGATCGCAAATGGCTGATGAATAATATTTCCTATAATAAATTCTAATATATGATTAAATGGAGTCTGATTGGATATATTACCAATCAGATTTGGTGGAGAATTAAAAACTGCCCCGGCAATAAAAATTAATGCCTCAACTCTATCATCTCTACTTAATGCCATTTCAGCAATTGTTTTTCCTCCCATTGAATGCCCAACTAATACCCAATTTTCAGTTTTATTAAATTGCTCAGAATCTAAATAGTCAAGTAAGCCCCAGAGCCAGACTGCTCTATTTTTAGCAGTATGATCAAGCCCAGGCTGTCTATCACTAAAACCAAAGGCAGGAAGGTCGACTCTAATTACATCAAACCCGTTAGTATTTAAATGTCTAACATTTTCTCGCCAGCAATAAGTTGAACCTCCCATTCCATGGACCATGAGTATTTTGCCTTTTGGTTGATCGTTATCTGATCTATCAATTCTATAATGGATTACTATCCCATCTATTTCAACAAAGTTACTATTTTCAAATGGTTTTTCATTTTGGTCTGGACTGGCTTTTATAGTCTGGCTACTAAAAACTACAATAAAAAATATTAGTATAATTAAAGAAATTAAGATTTTATAGCTTCTCATTTTATTGTTAGCATACAAATTTATCACCTCTGGTATTTAATTTTATATTATAATTACATATTTTTATTTATATTATTAATTATACCATAAATTTAGCCCTCTAAAACATACATTATTCAGAGGGCTAAATAATTTGCTATTAGATTTTATTTTACCAATTTAGTGGATTATCTTTAATCTTATCATTATACAATTTTTCATATTGCTTTAACTTGTCTTCATCCATGCTAAGCTCTCTGGCAGCTAGATTATGGTTTAACTGCTTCTTATTTCTTACACCTGGGATAACTGTTGATATTTCAGGATAAGAAAGGATAAAACTGATAGCTTCATGGACCATGCTAGTATCTTCAGCTTTTATCTCTCTGACATCTTCGACTAATTCTGCCCGTCTTTTAATCTCAGCATCTGACCATCTTTCTCTGATTCCAGTAAAATTACTGCTGGCATCATATTTACCTGTTAACCAGCCAGAATCTAGAGGAACTTTTACAATCAGTCCAACACCTTTATTGTTTGCCTCCGCAAATGCTTTCAAGGGCTCCTGATGAAAAATATTGAACATGATTTCAATGACTTCAGCCTCTGTATTATTTAATAAAGCAAAGATCTCTTTGCTAGTATCGACTGAAGCCCCATAGGCCTTTATCTTACCCTCTGATTTTAGTTCTTCCAGAATATCAAAATGATCTGTTTTACCCTCCAGTATTTCAAAAGGAGGATTATGCAATAGAACTGAATCAAGATAATCAGTCTGTAGGCGCTTAAGACTTCCTGCAACTGAATCCCTGATTAGACTTGAATCAAAATCAATTACATCATCAGGCGAATGGCCAAATTTACTATTGATAACAACCTCTTCCCGCTTATTCTTTAATGCTTTCCCTAATAGTTTTTCACTGTTACCACCAGCATAATTAGGGGCTGTATCAAAAAAATTGCAGCCTAATTCTATCGCCTTCTGAACTAGACTAACTGCATCCTGGCCAGTTGAACCATCTTCTCTGATATTGCCAAGCTGCCAGGCTCCAAAGCCTACTTCAGAAACTTCTATTCCTGTCTTTCCTAGTTTTCTCAACATGCCTTTATGCCCCCTGTTGTAAAATTTTATCTATTTGATTCAGTTCATCGCTTGCAAACTGTAAATTATCAACTATTTTGACATTCTCTTTAATCTGAGCCGGTTTACTTGCTCCAACCAGTACTGAAGTTATCTCTTCTCTTCTTAAGACCCAGGCTAGAGCCATCTGGGCCAGTGACTGGCCTCTTGTTTCTGCTATTTCATTTAGACTTCTGATTTTATTTAATTTCTCTTCAGTAATATCAGAATCATTTAGAAACTGGCTGGAGCTGGCTGCCCTGGAATCAGCAGGAACTCCATCTAAATACTTATCTGTTAATAGCCCCTGGGCCAGTGGAGAGAAGACGATTGTGCCGATACTATTATCTTTTATAACTTGTAGTAATTTATCTTCAATTGTACGATTAAAGATAGAATAGCTTGGCTGATGAATAATAAATGGTGTACCTAACTCATCTAATATTTTAGACGCCTTCTCAGTCTCCTCTGGACCATAGTTAGAAATCCCGACATATAGAGCTTTACCCTGTCTAACAATTGTATCTAAAGCCAGCATCGATTCCTCAACTGGAGTCTCCTGATCTGGTCTATGATGATAAAAGATATCAACATAATCTAGATCGAGCCTTTTAAGGCTTTGGTTCAGGCTGGAAATTAGATATTTCCTTGAACCGCCATCACCATAAGGACCTTGCCACATTCCGTATCCAGCTTTAGTTGAAATAATTAATTCATCTCTATAACTATTTAAATCTTCTTTTAAGATTCTGCCCATGGTCTCTTCAGCAGACCCTGGGGGAACCCCATAATTATTGGCCAGGTCAAAATGGGTAATGCCAGCATCAAAAGCTGTCTGCACTAATTCCCGGCTATTAGCAAATGTATCAAAGTGACCAAAATTATGCCAGAGACCTAAAGATACAACTGGAAGCTTTAAGCCACTCTTGCCGACCCTGTTGTATTTCATTTTATCATATCTTTTTTCATCTGGAATATAAGTCATATATTTACCCTTTCCTCTCTATTTAAAAGCTAATTAATTTTTTCAAGCTCTACATTATCAAAATAAACTGTAGTTGTATCTCCAGCTTCAGTTGCACCTAATGAAAATAAAAACCTGGGAATATCCTCTTCTTCTAAAGACACATCAAAAGTATATTCTTGCATTTCTGTGCCCAATTTTGCAGTTTTTTCGCCATAAACAGTCCAGGCACCACCATCTTCCTGAACCATTGCAATAATATCTCTTGGTTCATCAGCTCTTGCTTCAAAAGATATCTTATAATCTCCAGGAGTTAATTTTAAGAACTGTGCAAACTGAATTGCCCAGGTCTCATTACCGAGCTCTGTTATCTCAATTTTGAACTCACCATCTTCAACACCATAATCGCCGACTGCTCCACCTTCACCGGCCCAGACATACCAGTTGTCAGGTGAGCCATCCATATCATCAACTATTGCTGAACTAAAATCACCATTCACAATTTCATTCTCAGTATAATCTATTTCTTCACCAACTTCCACTTTATTTACCTCATTATCTGCTGTTCTTTCTACTACATGGAATAGCTCATCATTAACATACCAGCGCATTTCATCTTCTTCCCATTCAAAAGCAAAGATATGGAATTCATCATTGAAATTACCTTCTTCTAAAGTATATGAACTCCCGATTCCTCCGCCACCATAATGATTGGGGCCATGAATAGTACCATGCACTTCATCAGTATTCTGACCTAAATATTCCATGATATCAATCTCGCCAGAGCCAGGCCATGGGTTTTCTGCAATATCTGCTCCTAGCATCCATAAAGCAGGCCAGATCCCCTGTCCTTCAGGCATTTTAGCTTTAATTTCTACTTTTCCATATTCCATATGAACTTTATCTTTAGTTATCATTCTAGTTGAAGTATAATCATAACTTCCATATTCATCACTGATTTCTTCTTCTCTTGCTTCAATAACTAATTTATCATCTTCAATCCAGGCATTATCACCTTCTGTATAATATTGAAGCTCATTATTTCCCCAGCCAGGAATGCCCTGTTCATGACCGTTTCCAACTTCATAGGTCCAATAATCTTGATTTATATCATCGCCATCAAATTCATCTTTCCAATGAAGCTCTCCATCTTCATCATAAACATGAATGTAATCTACTTCCATCTGTTGAGGAAATTCTGTTGTCTCATCTGGATATCCAGGCCAATTACCTCCAACTGCAAGATTGAAAATAAAGAAGTATTCTTTATCATAGACCCATTCTTTTTTATCTGGATCTGGCATATCACCTAAATCTTCTTCACCAATTTTATATAATTTTACATTGTCCAAAGAGATGTTGCCTTCATCAGCTCCAAGTTGGAACTCAAATCTTGCTAAATCATCAGTTGAAGCTGTCATAACAAATTCAAAATCATAGCTCTTCATTTCAGTAGTTAAATCAACTAAATAACCATCTGATTGTCCTGTTTCTCCTGCATCGCTATTATATGACGACCAACCTCTATCAGCAGTTCCACCGACCTTAACTTCCATTTCTCTATCTTTAGATGCTTTTGCATCGAATTCTACTCTATACCTATAGCCATTTTCAATTGTAATTGGTGCCTGTAAAAGCTGAACAGACCAGGTATTAATACCTCCATCATCAATATCTACTCTAAACATTTGTTCTTCAATTGTAGCTGATGCTTCTACATTTTCCTCAAGATAAAGCCAATTATTTAAGGTATCAAAATTTCCTGTTCCTTCTTCTTCCAGATCATCTTCAGCTGTGTAAAAGTCCTGACTGAAGTCTGGGTTTCCTAGTAAATTATCTGCCTGGACAGTAGCTGTAAAACTTAATGTTAAAAATACAGCTATCACCAATACTCCAAAGGTTAATATCAAATTACCTCTTGTAGATTTTTCTTTAATTATACTCATAGTTTTCTCCTCCTTTTAAGATTTAATACTTCTTAATATCTAACAATATCATTTTAAATAATTATGGTCTTAATTGAATGGGCCAGGCTTTCTATTTCCACTCCAGAGCTACCTTCTTTCAAGATAAATTGATGGTCTCTTTCAGTCTCATTCATTACAACAAGAGCAATACTGCCATCAGAATTCTCAAAGGCTGTAATATCCAGGTCATCTAACTCAGAGTTCCAGGCGATTCTTCTGGCTCCTGGTTTAATAAATTTACTGAAATGGCCAATATAATAATATGAACTATTATAATGAATCTTATCTTCATTTGTGTCAGTTATTATTGGAGCATCGCAGTAATTGCCGACATGGTTAGGGCCTCCTTTTTCATTTAAGACCAGATTCCAGTCTAAATAACCTTCAGTCCAATTATTTAAATCACCAATTATATTCCGGCCATATCTCTCGCCGGTAAACCATTCTCCTAATTTAAC
>Ga0207421_10000819_pt1 | contig 40295 bp, 35 predicted proteins | sample SodLakKL_010_SED_4_FD_187542 | JGI IMG/M metagenome (GOLD analysis project Ga0207421, IMG submission 187542) | Alkaline sediment microbial communities from Lake Tanatar, Kulunda Steppe, Russia - 8KL_010_SED (SPAdes) (version 2) | ecosystem: Environmental > Aquatic > Non-marine Saline and...
CCGAGTCCAACAATTCCAGCTTCCTTGCGGCCACCCGCCAAAGGGACTGCGGGCAGACCTTGCGGGCGACCTTTGACCCAAGCCCGTTGAAGATATCTTCTGTGCCCCGGTCCCTGAAGCAGATAATCATGGAAACACGGTATCACGGGTCTCATGCTATGGCAACGACTAGGATGCTGCGTCGGCACCAGAGCGATTCATGCTCCCGGCTGGGGAAGAGGTAGCTGCCGCTGGTCAGGCTGGCCTTCGCTCTCAGAACGGGGATAACTTATTTTCCAACGCGCACCTTGCCGAGACGCAGTGACTTCGGCAGGAGGGCTATTCATGGAGGAACCACCGATGCCGAGGGCAGGTCAACATCGTGCTTCCCGGCTATCCGCACACGTCGTGCAGCAGCTACCGGCCGCTAGTCGCGATCCTAGATGTGGTTGTCCACCAATAGGCGCGTCCCGCCATGACAGCTTGGCATCCCGTGTCCACAAGCCGTAGCCTGCGTTTGGTAGTGCACTCCTCAGGATCCTTGGGCCATATACGCCACCCATGTCCGTGAATTGAAGAAGAATCCCTCGGGCGCTTTGCGCGAGGCCGAGCGTGCGCCGGTGCTGATCCTCAAGGGAAACGCGCCACACGCGGTCCTGTTGCACCTGGAACATTCTCTCGTGGAAACCCTGGGTGCGCTGCGGCCCGCCTTGGCGGCTGCGCTCTAGCGCGACGGTGTCCTGTCCCTGGGGGCGGCGGCGGGCGTGAGCGGAATGGCCCTCGGTGAATTCGTATCGCACGTGGGTGCACTCTCCATCGACATCGTGAGCCCCGACGAGACCACCGCCAAGGAACCCGCGGACCTCTCGACATGGCTGTCGTCGTAAGCGATGCCGGGCCACTCACCGCGCTGGCCCGAGTCGATGCACTGGACACGCTGCGCGAACTGTTCGGCCAGGTTCTGATCCCAGACGCAGTAAGCAACGAATGCTGCGCCAGGCCCGGGATAGACGCCGACCGGATCACGACAGCACTTGGCCAGCAATGGTTGCTGGCCACGCCCGTCAGCCTGCCGGAAGACCGAATCGCGCAGCTGGGGACGGGGGAAAGACACGCGTTGGCCCTTGCTCAAGCCCACCCCTCGGCCCTCCTGCTGATGGACGATCGCCTCGCCCGCCGCGAAGCCGCCCGCCTCGCCCTGCCGTTCATCAGCACCGTGCGGGTGCTCTGGATCGCGGAGCAGCGTGGTCTGATCCCAAGCGCGGAACAGATGGTCCAACGCATGAGCGCGAGCGGTTGCCGAATCTCCGTCGGTCTGTTCGACGTGATCAGGCGCGGGTAGACCTTTCTACCTGAGACGCAGGGCACAAGCCGGGTGGAGGGCGCACCGAGCCGAGTGCACCCAACCCCCGTTTTCGGTGTCTGATCTCTTTTCCGCTGTCGGTGGCCTGATCGGTCGGCCGACCGGCAGGTACGTCAACCCTGCACAGAAGTGTAGGGCGGAAGAGGCCGAAGCATCCGCCCATCAGCGCGGATGGTTTATCCTCGTTTCATGCGCGTCATCCCGCTATTGCTGCGCCACCGTTCGACCCTGCTGATTGCCGGCCTGGGCCTGCTGCTGGTGCTCTGGGTTGCAACCGGGGTTCTGAGTCGTGAGCCGCCAACGATCGAGGCGCGACCCGACCCACCGGTACCGACGGTTGCGGTACGGGTCAGTCAGGCGACACCGGTACAGCGGCTGGTGACCCTGCAAGGGGAGGTGCTGCCGGATCAGCAAGTCACGCTACGCGCGGAAACGGAGGGTCGCCTGGTCGAGACACCGGTTCCGCTGGGAGAAGCGGTGGGCGTGGGTACCACGGTTGCGCGGATCGGGATGGACGATCGCCAGGCGCGGTTGCGGCGGGCCGAGGCGGCCGTGAGAGGACGGGAGACCGATCATCGGGCCGCAGCGCAGCTTGCGAGGGAAGGATTCCAGGCGCAACTGCGGGTGGATACCGCTCTCGCAGAGCTCGAGGCGGCTCGAGCGGACTTGGAGTCTGTCCGCCTGGATATCGATCGAACGAACCTCCAGGCTCCGGTCGGCGGCGTGCTCAACCGGCGCCATGCCGAGGTGGGGGATTACGTGTCCGTTGGTGAGCCGGTCGCGGAAATCGTCGAAAACGACCCACTGAAGGCAGTGGTGCAGGTGCCTCAGCACAGTATTCACCGGTTGCAGCGGGGTGGACTGGCCCACATCGAGTTTGGTGACGGGCAGGTGCGTGAGGGTGTGATCCGGCACGTTTCCGCCCGTGCCGACACCGCCACCCGGACGTTCCGGGTGGAGATCGAAGTTCCGAACCCAGGGCGCAGCCTGCCCTCCGGGATCAGCGTGCAGGTCCGCATTCCGGTTGAGGAGGTGAAGGCACACCGGATTTCGCCGGCGCTCGTCACGCTCGATCCCGATGGACGTCTGGGCATCAAGATCATCGAAGACGAGGACCGGGTCGCGTTCCACCCGATCGATCCGATGCGCGCGGACAGCGAGGGCCTGTGGGTCGGCGGGCTGCCCGAGACCGTACGGATCGTCACCGTTGGCCAAGGATTCGTGAGCGAGGGGGAATTGGTGCGGATCCTGGCGGAGGACACGGGACCTCTGCGATGAGCTTTCTGATCCGGGCGGCGATCGACCGCAGCCGCACCATGCTGCTCCTGCTGCTGCTGATGATCACCGCCGGCAGCGTCGCCTACCTGACCATCCCCAAGGAGGCGGCACCGGACATCGACATCCCGATCTTTTTCGTGTCGGTCACCTACTCCGGGATTGCCCCGGAGGACAGCGAACGCCTGCTGGTCCGGCCGCTCGAACGGGAGCTGCAGCCGGTCGCTGGCCTGAAGGAGCTCAGGGCCCAGGCCGGCGAGGGCTTCGCGCTGATCCGCCTCGATTTCGAGGCGGGGTATGACAACCGTCAGGCAATGGCCGACGTACGTGAAAAGGTCGACCTCGTGAAGGGCCAGCTGCCGCCGGGGACAGACGAGCCGCAGGTGATGGAAATCGACCTGTCGCTGTTTCCGGTGCTGGTGGCCACGTTGTCCGGCCCGGTGCCGGAGCGGGCGCTGGTTCGGATCGCGCGGGACCTCCGCGACCGCCTCGAGGCGTTGCCCAGTGTGCTGGAGGTCCACATCGGCGGGGATCGCGAGGACGTGCTCGAGGTCATGGCGGACCCGTTGGTGATGGAAACCTACCAGCTGCCGTACCAGTTGCTGATCGAGGCGATTGAGCGCAACAACCGGCTGGTGGCCGCCGGTGCGTTGGATACCGGCGCGGGACGGGTCACGCTGAAGGTTCCCGGGGTGATCGAATCGTTGGAAGACGTCCTCGATCTGCCGGTGAAGGTTGACCAGGGCACGGTGATCACCTTCGGCGACGTAGCCACCGGACGTCGGGGGTTCAAGGACCCGGAAGGATTCGCACGCGTAAACGGCCAGCCGGCGATCGCGCTGGAGATCCGCAAGCGCGTCGGCGCGAACATCATCGATACCGTGGCCGATGCCCGCGCGGTAATCGACGCGGCGTCCGCGGACTGGCCGGAGACCGTGCGCGTGGATTACCTGCAGGACATGGGACAGGATGTCCGCGACCTGCTCGGTGATCTCGAGAACAACGTGATCACGGCGATCCTGCTGGTGATGCTGACCATCGTCGCGGCACTCGGCGGGCGTTCGTCCTGGCTGGTCGGGCTGGCGATCCCCGGTGCCTTTCTGGGGGGCATCCTCGCGATCCAGCTGCTTGGATTCACGCTGAACATCGTGGTGCTGTTTTCCCTGATCCTCGTGGTCGGCATGCTGGTGGACGGTGCGATCATCGTGGTCGAACAGGCCGACCGCTACCTCGCCGAGGGGCTCGACCGCCGCGAGGCCTTTCAGCGCGCCTCGATCCGGATGGCCTGGCCGGTGATCGCGTCGACAGCGACCACGCTGGCGGTCTTCCTGCCGATGCTGTTCTGGCCCGGGCTGATCGGGGAGTTCATGTTCTACCTGCCGGCCACCGTGCTGGTGACGCTCGCCGCGTCACTGCTGATGGCACTCCTGTTCATTCCGGTGCTCGGCAGCCTGGTCGGGGCCCGCGACGCGAGCCGCCCGGAGCAGGTGCAGCGCATCCTTGCGGCCGAGCGTGGCGACTTCGCGCAGGTGGACGGGTTCACGGCACGGTACATCGGGCTGTTGCGAAGGCTGATCGCTCGCCCCGGGCAGACGGTGGCCGTCGCGGTGATGCTGATGGTTGCGGTGTACATGGCCTACGCGGAATTCGGCCGTGGGGTGGAGTTCTTCCCGCACGTCGAGCCGCGCTTCGCGCAGGTGCAGGTGCAGGCGCGGGGCGATCTCTCCGTCTGGGAGGCGGACCAGTTGGTGCGGGCGGTCGAGGCGCGCCTGCTGCACGTACCCGAGATCAGGACCGTCTACACCCGCACCATCGGGGTGCCGCGCGAGCGCCTGATGGCGGATTACGCGGAAGACGTGATCGGCATCATCCAGATGGAATTGCTGGACTGGCGCATCCGCCCCCCGGCAGCCGAGATCCTGGAACGGCTGCGCCAGGATGCCGCGGACGTTCCCGGCATCCTGCTCCAGTTCCGCGAACAGGAGGGAGGGCCGCCGATGGGCAAGCCGATCCAGGTCGAGGTTTCCGGCCGCGACACCCGCGTGCTCGGCGACGCCATCGCGCATCTGCGTGGCCTGATGGACCGCATCGGCGGCTTCGTGGACGTCGAGGACGACCGGTCACTGCCCGGTGTGGAACTGCGCGTCGAGGTGAACCACCGTGAGGCGGCGCGCTACGGCGCTGACATCAGCCTGCTCGGCAATGCGGTGCAGATGGTCACGCAGGGTATCCGGCTCGGGGGTTACCGGCCCGACGATGCCGACGAGGAGGTGGACATCCGGGTGCGCTTTCCGTTCGACGAGCGCAACCTCGCGCAACTGGTGAACCTGCGCGTCCCCACCGCCTACGGTCTGGTACCGATCGTGAACTTCGTCGAGTTCAACCCGGCCCCGAAGACGGGGATCATCAAGCGGGTCGACGGCCAGCGCACGTTCACGATTTCCGCGGACGCGGCCAGGGGTCTGCTGGTGGACGATCAGGTACGCCGCCTGGAAGCCGCGCTGGCCGAAGATCCGCTGCCCGACGAGCTGCGCGTGCGTTTCCGCGGGCAAGCGGAGGAGCAGGCGGAGGCCTCCCGGTTCCTCGGTTGGGCCTTCCTGCTGTCGGTCTTCCTGATGCTCGTGATCCTGGTCACCCAGTTCAACAGCGTCTACCAGGCCGTGCTGGTGCTGTCGGCCATCGTCTTTTCCACCTCGGGGGTCCTGTTGGGGCTCCTGTTGCGGCAGGAACCCTTCGGGATCGTGATGAGTGGTGTCGGTGTGATCGCGCTCGCGGGCATCGTGGTGAACAACAACATCGTGCTGATCGACACGTTCAACCGCCTGCGCCAGCAGGGCCTGGAGGCCGTGGACGCGGCGCTGCGCACGGGTGCACAGCGGCTGCGCCCGGTGCTGCTGACCACGCTGACCACCATCCTTGGCCTGATGCCGATGGTCTTCGCCGTGACGGTCGACTTTGTCGGGCGCGACTTCAGCGTGGGGGCGCCGTCCACCCAGTACTGGGTGCAGCTGGCCACCGCGATCTCGGGCGGGCTGCTCGTCGCCACTCCGCTGACACTGCTGGTGACACCGGTGCTGCTGGTCTGGGGTAGCCGTAAACCCGGCCGATCGAGTTCGCAACCCCCGGACGGATCCCGGACGCCGGACACGGGTTCAGTGGAAATCGCCGGCTGAAAAACGTAGTCTCCTCCGTTGGCCGCGCGATCCTTCGTGTTCGAAGGTGCCGAACCACGCGGTGGTCGGCGAGCACGAACCCAGGGGCCGACTCAGGACAGCCGGCAGGAGAGGGGAGGGCAGTTTCCCTGGGCTGGCCAGGAAAACAAGCATAGTCACCACCATTGGAGGAGCGATGCGACCAGCGCATTTGCTGCAAGTGCTTGACCGCGAGTTCGCCAGTACGCGCGAGGGACACCACACCCCCGTGATGCTGTGGGGACCACCCGGCGTTGGCAAGTCCCAGATGATCGCCGAGGTCGCCGAACGCAATGGTGTTCCGCTGATCGACATCCGTCTCTCCCAAATGGAGCCGTCGGATCTGCGCGGCATCCCGTTCAAGCACGGCGATCTGGTGGAATGGGCGATCCCGGCCATGTTGCCGAACGCTGAACGGCAGGGCCCCGCCGGGGTGCTGTTCCTGGACGAGATCACTTCGGCCCCGCCGAGTGTCTCCGCAGCGGCCTACCAGCTGATCCTCGATCGGCGGCTGGGAGCCTACGAGGTGCCTCCCGGCTGGGCCATCTTTGCGGCCGGCAACCGCCAGGGTGATCGTGGCGTCACCTACACCATGCCCGCACCGCTCGCGAACCGCTTTTCCCATTTCGAGGTCGATCTCAACGTGGACGACTGGGCCGCCTGGGCCTATCGGGCCGGCATCGACGACCGCATCATCGCCTTCATCCGCTTCCGACCCGACCTGCTGTTCGATTTCGATCCGGCGCACAATCCCGTGGCGTTTCCTTCGCCGCGTTCCTGGGAGTTCGCGCACCGCGCGCTGCAGAAATTCCTGGGTCACCCGGAACTCCTGAGCGGAACGCTGCAGGCCTGCGTTGGTCAGGCTGCCGGTATCGAGCTGAACGCCTTCATCGAGCATCTGGACCAACTGCCGGATCTCGATGCGATCCTGCGCGGAGAGCGTGTTCCCGCGCCCAGCGAGATCGACCTGCAGTACGCAGTTGCCGCCGCACTGGTCGGCAGGGCCATCCGGGCGAAGGGACAGGACGGGGCAGGGGAGGTGCACGGGCACATCCTGGACTACGCCGGCATCTTTCCGCAGCGCGAGATGGGCATCATGATGGTGACTGACATGCACCGTGCGCTGGGCGATGAACTGTTCTCCGTGCCCCAGTTCGCCGACTGGTCCGAGCAGGTGGCCGACCTGATGCTGTACGACGCCTGAGCCGGCTGGATCAACGGACGTGCTCAAGCTCGATGTCGAGACCAAGCTGGCGGCGGCCCGCACGCGACTGATCATCGACAAGCCCTTCCTCGGTGCGCTGGTGCTGCGCCTGCCGCTGGTTGCCGCCCGGCCGGACTGGTGCAGCACCACCTCCACCGACGCGCGCAAGCTCTACTACAATGCCGAGTACATCGGGCACCTGTCGCTGGCCGAGACCCAGTTTGTGCTGGCGCAGGAAGCGCTCCACTGTGCATTGTCCCATTTCGCTCGGCGCGGACACCGGGTCAAGCACCTGTGGGATCTGGCCTGTGACTTCGCGATCAACCCGATCCTGATTCACGACGGGCTGACCGCACCGCCTGGCGCCCTCTACAGCCACGAATACGAGGGCATGACCGCCGAGGAGATCTATCCCTTCCTGGTCGACAACGAGAACGACTCGACCCATGAAGAAAACCTGTTCGACAAGCCGGAGGAACAGGAAGGGGGGGAGGGCGACCAGCCGCCCCCGCCCGATCAGGAACAGGACGAGAACGAGGGTAAGGGTAAGTCGCCGCAGACGGAGACCGACGCCGACGAGAATCCCGAGGACGGGGTCGATGAGACTCGGGAGGGCGCCCATGAACCGCCGCCGCTGAGCGCCCAGGAGCGCGAGACCCTGGAGATACAGTGGAAGCAGCGCCTGGCCGGTGCCGCCCAGCAGGCGATGCAGGCCGGAAAACTCAGCGGCGACATGGCCCGGCTGGTGGATTTCCTGTTGGAGCCGAAGCTCCCCTGGCGGATGCTGTTGGCCCACTACATGACCGCACGGGCCCGCGACGACTACAGTTACACGCGACCCTCCTCACGGCGCGGAGAACCTGCGATCCTTCCCAGCCTACGGAGCCATCAGCTGGACGTGGTGGTGGCACTGGACACCAGCGGCTCGATTTCGACCCAGGAGATGGGCTTCTTCGTCTCGGAAATCGATGCGATCAAGGGCCAGATCCGCGCGCGCGTGGTTCTGCACGCCTGCGATGAACGTCTGAGCCCGGATGGTCCCTGGACCTTCGAGGCCTGGGAGCCACTGGTGATGCCGGCCGCGTTCCAGGGTGGCGGCGGTACGGATTTCACGCCGGTCTTCGACTGGGTGAAGACGCTGGACCGGGAACCGGATCTGCTAGTTTATTTCACCGATGCCGAGGGACCGTTTCCCAAGACTGTTCCGCATTATCCCGTGATCTGGCTGGTCAAGGGCAAGGCGCTGGTCCCCTGGGGCCAGCGGGTACAGCTGAACTGACCGATGCTCACGCCCGAGGACAGTCTGCGTCTGAATGTGCTCCTGAAACAGGACCTGCATGCCCTGCGCATCGACGAAGGCAAGATGCTGGTGCATGCGTTGACGGCGCGCGGCGAGGCCCGGGTCGTTCTGAACCCGAACTGCTCGGAGGAGGCCTATCTGCGCAAGGTGCGCGAAGTGATCTCCAGCCAGGTGCTGGGCGTACCCCACGGCTACCCGGCCTATCTGAAGCGATGGACCCGGATGGGCCACGCGCGCACCGAAAGTCTGGCCGGATTGCTGAAGCTGGGCGAGCCCGAGGCCGTGGCGGCGGTGGTGCATGCCAGCGGCCTCACCGATGAACTCGCCAGCCGTGCATGGTGGATCCTGCAGTCATCGGATCACGCCCGGGCGATGCTGCGCCGCGAGACGGTGATCCACGGCCGCATGGGCCGCGTACTCGCGGAATTCCTGGTCGAGTTCCTGGCCTATGAGGCCGATCATTCACGCATGGTGGAGTCGGTATACCTGGTGCTGCAGCCGGGGCTGATCGACGACGCCGTGCGCCAGGATCTCTGGGCCAAGGGGCAGCGACGAACGGCCTACCGGGTCGGTTTTCTGAAGGCAGAGCCGGACCAACTGCCAGACCCGAAGCCGCCGCATCCCCGACTGGCCCCGTTGCAACCCCTGCTCAGCCAGGCAGAGGCCGACCGGAATCTCTTTGCCCGTGAACTGCGCCGGGTCCTCGATGCCCCCGGACAGACCTTTCTCGACACGGTGCGGCATTCGTTTGCGAAATGTGCGGAGCAGGGAGTCGTGGTCCACCTGTTCGAGGCCGTGGAGAGTTACTTCGAGCCAGTACGGCCGCACGCCCACGGGCACCGCCGCATGGAACTGATTCTTGCGGATGCGGCTCGGCTGCATCAGTGTATTCGGGATCGGGAGCAGCAGCGGCAGTTCCGGGAACTGCTGGAGGCCCTGCCGCCCGAGGACCGGCCCCTGCTGGAAAGCCTGCTGGTGTTTGGCTGTATCGGGGAACCGCTGTTGGCGCCGATCTTCGGCAATACCGATGCGGTCGGGTCTGCGCTGCGTAGCGCCCTCGAACCCGTGACGGGGGGACTGTTTCCGCACCTGGACCGACTGCAGCCCTGACTGACGTGTTGCTGTATTCGGCATCCTGCCACTGGACCCTGGAAGAATCGCCATGAAGAAGTTTATCGACCTGGTCAGCGACTGCTGCGCCACCGTTCCTGAGCTGATGCCCTGGGATCTCGAGGAGAAGAGGGCGGCGAACCCGGATCTACTGATCGTCGACGTGCGTGAACCCTACGAATTCGAGGCCATGCATATCGAGGGATCGCTGAACGTGCCCCGCGGTATCCTGGAATCCGCCTGTGAATGGGATTACGAGGAGACCGAACCGCAACTGGTACAGGCCCGGGAGCGCGAGGTGGTGCTGGTCTGCCGTTCGGGATATCGCAGCCTGCTGTCCGGGCTCAACATGCAGCAGATGGGCTACGGTCACGTATACAGCCTGAAGACGGGGCTGCGCGGCTGGAAAGACTACGAGCAGCCTCTGGTCGGGCGGGACGGTACTCCCGTCGATCTCGATGAGGCCGACGAGTACTTCACGCCGAAGCTGCGCCCGGAGCAACGCAAGCCGGCTGCATGAGCGCGTTGGGGTTCCTCTTCGCCTCCCGCCAGTCACAGAAACTACTCGAAGACATAACCGCAGGATGTTTATTGGAATGATAAAGCCAACCTCCCATCTTGAACGGAACTGCATCCGATGAGCGACCAGGCTCGAAAACCGGTCCTCTATTACATTCACGATCCGATGTGCAGTTGGTGCTGGGCGATGGCCCCGGTCCTGCAGGAACTGCACCGCAGGCTACCTGAAGCGGTGGAGTTCCGGCGACTGCTGGGTGGGCTGGCTCCCGATACCGACGAACCGATGCCCGAGGATCTGCGCGAGATGGTGCAGGGTTCCTGGCACAGGATTCTGCAACACGTTCCGGGCACGGAGTTGAACTTCGACTTCTGGACGAAGTGCGAGCCCCGGCGCGCGACGTACGCCGCATGTCGGGCCGTGATCGCGGCACGGAGGCAGGGCGCGGCCTTCGACGCGCCGATGAATACCGCCATCCAGCGCGCCTATTACACCGAGGCGCGCAATCCCTCGGACGAGGAGACCCTGGTCGAACTGGCGGATGAAGTCGGCCTCGACGTGGCCGCGTTCCGTGACGCACTGCGTTCCGAGGACGTGAACCGGGAACTGGAGGAGGAAATTCGCCAGGCCCGCGAGATGGACGTCGATAGTTTTCCCGCGCTGGTGTATCGCGACCGAAACGGAATCCGGCCGATACCGGTGGACTACACCAACGCCGAACCCATGCTGCGGGCGATCGATACGGCACTGGCCAAGTCGGAGTAAATCGCGCTGCATGGAGGAGTCGCCCGTGGGGCGCACTCGGACCGGCGTGGATCTCGCAGCGGACCATGCACAATTGCGCATAATGTATATTATGTTAAATCTTCGAACGTACTAACCACCATGGCCCCTGAACTGTAGAACTGTAGGTCGGGTTAGCCCACGGGCGTAACCCGACAGCGCTCGCACCCACCCATGGCCGCAAAGCAGCATCGTCTGCCACACCCCGGCACGTCGGGTTACGCTACGCTAACCCGACCTACAGAACTGCACCCGGTCTTTTTCGTTAACGAGGGCTGTGAATCACGGCACTCTGCAGCGCTCGATCACCAACGGCAGAAGTTGCTTTACGCGGGCCATGCCCGTCTCGAGGTTGCGGCCGATCTCTTCCATGGTGATGGTCCCATCGGAACGGCCGGCCGCCCAGTTCGCGACGACGGCGCAGCAGGCGTAACGTAGATCCAACTCCCGTGCCAGCGCCGTTTCCGGCATGCCGGTCATCCCCACCAAGTCGCAGCCATCGCGCTCCAGCCGATCGATCTCGGCAGCCGTTTCCAGTCGCGGACCCTGGGTGGCGGCATAGGTGCCCCGCTCGACCGCACCCAGTTCCAGTTCCCGCGAGGCATGGATCAGCGCCTGCCGAAGATCCTCGTGATAGGGAAAGGTCATGTCGACGTGGGTCACGCCCTTCATGTCGTCCCCTTCGAAGAACGTATGAAAGCGCGACCAGGTGTAATCGATGATCTGGTCCGGAACCGCAATCATGCCCGGAGCCATTTTTTGGGTGATGCCGCCCACAGCGGCAATCGCGAGGACCGTGTCGACCCCCGCATCTCTCAGCGCCCAGATGTTCGCGCGGTAATTGACCTGATGCGGCGGGATCGTGTGCTGCGCCCCATGTCTGGGCAGGAAGATCACCTCGTGCCCATGATACTGACCGAAGGTCAGGGGACCGGACGGCTCCCCGTACGGCGTGTGCATCACCTGACGGTGGGTGATCTCGAGATCCTTGAGCCTGGTCAGCCCCGTTCCGCCGATGATTGCCAGACGTCCATCGCTCATGTGTTCGCCTTTCTGGTTGCGGAAATCGGACGCGCCTCGGTGCTTCGATCCGGATGCATTTGCCGGAGTCCTGACGTTCCCTGGTTAGCCTGCACCCGCCGAATCGCCACCGGTCAAGCCGGATGACGGTCGGTCGAACGTCCCGGACGATCAGCTTCCGCGGACCGCGAAAACACCCGGCGCATTACGCAGGTAGTCATGGTAATCCATGCCGTATCCGAACAAGTACCGGTTCGGTGCCTCGAGGGCGGCATAGTCGACGGTGATGGCGGGGTCTCGGTCCGGGTTGGCCTTGTCGACGAGCACGATGCTGACGACGTTCCGGGCGCCCTGCTCCCGGCAATACTCGCAGATCGCGGCGAGGGTGATGCCCCCGTCGAGAATATCGTCGACCACGACGACGGTCCGGTCCTGCATCGGTGTGCGGGGATGCGCGAGCCAGTGCAGGTGGTCACCGCCGGTGGTGGCCCCGCGGTAGCGGGTCGCGTGGAGGTAATCCAGATGCATCGGGAAGGACCATCGGGTTAGGAGTCCGCCCAGCAGCACAACGCCGCCATTCATTACTCCCAGCACAAGGGGATTGCTGTCGGCCAGCACTTCCGTCGTCCTGGCCGCAAGCCTGTCGATGGCCGCTTCCACGGTCTCGCGGCCAAAGAGACAATCGGCCTCGAGCAGAACGTGGCGTGCCTCTTCAGGTGACATGCATCGGCATCAAGGCAAGCCCCGGCACGTTTCCGGCCAGGGCCGACCAGGCCTTAATAAGTGAAGGTGACGGTGTCGTCGTCCATCGCCTCGGAGATCACGTAGGCACCGCCCACGGTCTCTTCGATCTCGGGGATCAGATCGTCGCCCCAGAGCTCCAGCGTCGGGGTGCAGACCTTGAACGCGACGCCTGCCTCGTGGGCATCCTTGATGAATTCGTACACGGACTTGGAGCTGCCTTCCTGCACAAACAGGTTTTCGGCAACGCCCTTCTTGGCCAGTTCTCCGGCACGCCCCGTCAGGACGACCTCGACGTCATATTCCATCGCCGCGGCGACCGTTGCCTGAAAGAAGGGAGCGCCCAGTTCAGAGGGGTTGTGGGGGTCGGTGTTGACCATCACGATGAGCAGTTTGTCGGCCATAAGAATTCTCCTGGGGTGAAAGATGTCGGTGGGAACGGGTCGGATCCGGGGAAACCGCCAGCCTGCCCTCGGGGTTCCCGTCCCGATCCAGGCATTTTAGCTCATTCTAATGCTGTAACGCAGAATTGGCCGCAATTCGTGTGCGGGAACAACCTCGGCCGAGGCGGGCACTACGCTCCTGGAGACAAGCCGCTGGGTGGGTGGGACCTTGCCGGAGCATGCTCGCCAAGGAACTCGCCTGCTGCCATGATGGGCGCCCACTGTGCCCGCTTCCGTGCGCCGGGTTATTGATGAAGGTCACGTTCCGGGGAAAGAGCCCGCGGGTTCCGTCAGACAGGAACCTGGAATCGCTTCAGTCGCAGGGCATTGGTCACCACGCTCACGCTGGAAAAGGCCATCGCCAGCGCCGCGAACATGGGGGAGAGCAGGATGCCGAAAAACGGATAGAGAACGCCGGCCGCTACGGGCAGCAGCGTTGCGTTGTACACGAAAGCCCAGAACAGGTTCTGCTTGATATTGCGCAACGTGGCCCTGGAGAGCGCAATGGCCTGGCTGATGCCGGCAAGGTTGTCGGACATCAGCACAACCTCGGCCGACTCCATCGCCACGTCGGTGCCAGACCCGATCGCGATCCCGACCTCGGCCTGCGCCAGGGCCGGCGCATCGTTGATCCCGTCGCCAACGAACGCCACCTTGCGGTTGTCGCGTTGCAATTGGCGTACGGCCTCGACCTTCCCGTCGGGCAAGACTTCCGCGATGACCTGGTCGATGCCGAGCTCGCGCCCGATGGCTTCCGCGGTCCGGCGATTGTCCCCGCTGATCATCACCACCTGCAGCCCCTGCCCATGCAGCCACTCGACCAGGGGGCCGGCGCTGGCCTTCAGCGGGTCGGCCACCGCCAGCAACGCGGCCAGCCGTCCGTCGATCACGACGTACAAAGGGGTGGCTCCGCGGTCGGCAAACCGGTCTGCATCGGCGCCGAAACGGTCGGTATCTACGCCATATTGGGATAGAAAATGTCGGGATCCGACAAGGACAGCGCGCTCGCCCACGGTGCCACGCGCGCCCTGCCCCGGCTCCGCCGCGAAATCCCGGGCCTTGTCCACCGCGAGTTCGCGCGCCTTGGCGCCACGCACAATCGCCTGTGCGATCGGATGCTCGGCGTGCGTTTCCACGCTGGCTGCAAGGGCCAGCAACTCCGCCTCATCGAAGCCTTCAACGGTCTTGATGCCGGTCAATTCGGGACGTCCCTCGGTGAGGGTCCCGGTCTTGTCCAGGGCGACCACCTCGATCCCGCGCAGCGCCTGCAGGGCATCGCCGCCGCGAAACAGCACCCCCATTTCCGCCCCTTTGCCGGTACCCACCATGATCGACGTGGGCGTGGCCAGACCCATCGCGCAGGGACAGGCGATGATCAATACCGCCACCGCGTTGACTAGTGCCAGGGTCAACGCGGGAGCCGGACCGAAGATCACCCAGACGAAGAAGGTAAGAATCGCGATGCCGATCACCACGGGCACGAAGTAACGGGTCACCCGGTCGACGAGGGCCTGGATGGGCAGCTTGGAGCCCTGCGCCGCCTCCACCATGCGGATGATCTGGGCCAGTACGGTGTCGTTGCCGACGCGTGTTGCGGCAAAGGTCAGACTGCCCTGCCCGTTCACCGTCCCGCCGACGACCTTCGACCCCGTCTCCTTGAGCACGGGGACCGGCTCGCCGGTGATCATGGACTCGTCCACCCAGGACGAGCCCTCCAGAACCTCGCCATCCACCGGCAGCCGCTCGCCTGGACGCACCAGCACTTGGTCGCCGGGACGAAGCTGATCCGCGTCGAGTTCCGATAGCTCGCCTGCGCGCATCACGCGTGCGGTGCGCGGGCGCAGACCCATCAGCTTGCGGATGGCCTCCGAGGTCTCACCCCGGGCGCGCGCCTCCAGGAAGCGACCAACGAGGATCAGGGTAATGATGACCGCCGAGGCCTCGAAATAGACGTGCACCGTGCCCTCGGGCAACACCCAGGGCACGAAAGTCGCGACCACCGAGTACCCATACGCCGCGGAGGTCCCGAGCATGACCAGCGAATTCATGTCCGGTGCACCGTGAACCAGCGCCGGCCAGCCCTTTTGGTAGAAACGCAGGCCGGGCCCGAACTGAACGACCGACGCGAGCAGGAAGAAAAGCAGGTAGACGTTCTGCGTACCCAGGGTGTCGTGCACCGCGTGGTGCAGCGCCGGGATCAGGTGTCCGCCCATGTCGATGACGAAGATCGGCAGGGTCAGCGCCGCGGCCAGCGTCATGTTCCGTTTCAGGGAACGGTGTTCGGCCGCCCGCGCAGCACGCTCTCGGTCCGATCGATCGGGGCCCGCTTCGTGTATCTCCGCCTCGTAACCTGCCGCCTCCACGGCGGCCAGCAAATCGGACGGGCCGGCGAGGTCCGGCAGATAATGCACGCGCGCGCTTTCCGAGGCGAGGTTGACGTTGGCCTCGATCACCGCCGGCAACGCGCGCAGCGCCTCCTCGACCCGTCCGACGCACGAGGCGCAGCTCATGCCCCCTACCGTAAAAGTGATCTCGTCGCTGGCAGGTTCGTATCCAGCCTCGGAGACCGCCTCGACCACATCCCGGGGCGCGGCATCGCCCAACGCCACCGTCGCGCGGCCGGTGGCCAGGTTCACGTCCGCACCGCGTACGCCTGGTACCGCGCGGATTGCGTCCTCCACCCGGGATACGCAGGAGGCGCAACTCATGCCGCCCACGGCCAGCTCGAACGTATCCCTACTCGAGTCCCGTCCTGCCTCAGTCAACACCTTCGTATTCATGGCACGAGTCTAGACGGGAAATGTCGAACGCCCACCTGAAGCACAGAGTGCAACCAGGGTTGGAATGAAAGAAACCCGTCGGGTTACGCCCTCTGGGCTAAACCGACCTACGGTTTGTGGCTTTTCATCGTCAGGGGTGGCGCAGGTCCGTAGCCCCTCACATCATCGGTGTGGAACCGTGGTGGTCGACCAGCGCGTGCAGTCGGGCAAGGGCCGCATCCATGCGCAATGCGTCATCCGGTGCCGCGCGAGCCCGCATGGCATCGAGACGGCGAGCCGTTTCGGGGTTTGCCGCGCGGCCCTCGAGCGTCTGCAGGATGTCGTCCGCTCCGGCGAAGTCATTGCAGATCAGCACCATGTCGCATCCCGCGTACAGCGCGGCGTGCGCACGCTCTCCCGGAGAGCGCACCACCCCGGCCCCGGCCATGCCGAGGTCGTCGCTGAAGATCGCGCCGTCGAACCCCCAGCGCATCCGCAGCAGGTCATGCAGCCAGATGCCGGAAAAGCCAGCAGGATTGGCATCCACTTCGGGATAGATCACGTGCGCTGGCATGATCCCACCCACTCGTGGCAACAGCGGGACGAAGGCAGCGATGTCGTCGGCTTCGATCTCGGCAAGCGAGCGGGGATCGACGGGGACCTCCAGGTGCGAGTCGGCAGCCACGGACCCGTGTCCCGGGAAGTGCTTGCCGACGCCGCGCATTCCGGCCTGGTCGAGGCCGTCGAGCAGGCAACCTCCCAGCAGCGCGATCACATCCGCGCGCTCGTGAAAGGCGCGGTCGCCGATCACCTCGCTGATGCCGATGTCACGGTCCAGCACCGGGGTAAAGCTGAAATCGATGCCGACCGCCTGGAGTTCCCGACCCAGGACCCAGCCGCTGTCGGTAGCCAGCTCCTGCCCGCGGGCGGGATCGTAATTGAAGACGTCGCCAATCCAATGCATGGGGGGTAGTTCGCTGAACCCGTCGCGGAAACGCTGTACTCGGCCTCCCTCGTGATCCACCGCGAGGAGCAACTCGGGGCTGCGTAGCGACCGGATTTCGCGGACCAATGCTTGAAGCTGTTCGGGATCCTGGTAATTGCGGGAGAAGAGGATTACACCTCCCGTCGCAGGATGCAGCAGTCGCTCGCGGTCTTCGGGAGTCAGTTCGAGACCCTTGACACCCAGCATCACCGGGCCCAGGAAGTCGGTCATGGCGTCAAACCGGGTTGTGGCTCAGGGGATCAGTCTAACGGGTTTTCGGCCACAGGGCGCCATTGGCTATCCCTTCAGCCGTTACCGGTAAGGTGCTCCACGGTGCGCAAGGCGCTTCCACGCAGGGTGTAGGCTTTGCCGAATCCAAGGACGAGTTCCCCGGAAAACGCCTGCAGCCGAAACGCCTGGAAGTCGGGAAGCCCCTCGAGCAGGTCGAGGATGCCGCCAAAGTTGGACCTCAGCATCGCGAACGTGGCCGTACGCGCGTCGGCGTCGGTCAGTCGCTCCGGCCTGCAACGCAGCAACAGCCGCCTGCGCGCGTAGATCTGCCGGCAACCCGATGCGTCCTCGAGCAGCAGACAGGTGACCCACTGCCCGGTATCCAATGCACGATAATGCGCAGCCAGCCGACTGGACACCACGTACAGGCCATCTTCCAGAGTACCCGCGAACGGCAGGTGACCGAGGGACAGGCTTTCGCCCTCCCCGCTCCCGATCACCAACCCGGGGACCGTTGCAACGAGATCCACCGCGGCACCGTAGATGTCGTCTTCGTTCATCGGTACGGTGGATGCGATGCGCCCAAGGCTCAGGATCCGGTGCGCCGGATCGCCGCTTCCGGGCGAAATGCGCGTTCCTTCAACTCCTGAATCCGGTCGCGCAGCTCCGCGGCCGCCTCGAACTCCAGGTCACGTGCCTTCGCGTACATCTCCTTCTCCAGCCGCTCGATCTGGCGCGCAGCCGCCTCTGGAGAATCGATGTAGGCGGGCACGTCGCCGTCGGCCACCTTGCGGCCCCGGCGCTTGTCGCCGGGTCGCCCCCCCGGGCGCGCCTCCAGAATGTCGGCCACAGCCTTCTGGATGCCGAGCGGCGTGATTCCGTGTTCGAAGTTGTGGGCCTTCTGTTTTTCGCGTCGCCGTTCCGTTTCTCCCATTGCCCGTTCCATCGAGCCGGTGATCCGGTCGGCATAAAGGATGGCCATGCCATTGACGTTGCGGGCGGCCCGACCGATGGTCTGGATCAAGGAGCGTTCCGAACGCAGGAAGCCCTCCTTGTCGGCATCGAAGATGGCCACCAGAGACACCTCGGGCATGTCCAGTCCTTCGCGCAGCAGGTTGATACCGACCAGAACGTCGAATTCGCCCAGGCGCAGGTCACGGATGATCTCCATGCGTTCGACCGTGTCGATGTCCGAGTGCAGATACCGCACGCGGATGCCGTGCTCGGACAGATATTCGGTCAGGTCCTCGGACATGCGCTTGGTCAGGGTGGTGATCAGCACGCGCTCGTTCCGCTCGACGCGGAGCGCGATCTCGGAAAGGCAGTCATCGACCTGCGTGCTGGCCGGGCGAACTTCCAGCCTTGGATCCAGCAAGCCAGTGGGCCGGACCACCTGCTCCACCACCGCCCCTGCATGCTCCAGTTCGTAAGGACCCGGCGTGGCCGACACATAGATGGTCTGTGGCCGCAAGTGCTCGAACTCCTCGAACCGCAGGGGCCGGTTGTCCAGCGCCGAGGGCAGGCGGAAGCCGTATTCAACCAATGTTTCCTTGCGCGAGCGGTCGCCTCGGAACATCCCGCCGACCTGCGGGACCGAGACATGCGATTCGTCGATCACCAGCAACGCATCCTTCGGCAGGTAGTCGAAGAAGGTCGGTGGCGGCTCCCCCGGGGCACGACCGGACAGGTAGCGCGAGTAGTTCTCGATGCCGGAGCAGTAGCCGATCTCCAGAATCATCTCCATGTCGAAGACCGTGCGCTGTTCCAGCCGCTGGGCCTCCACCAGCCGGTTCTCCGTGCGCAGGAAGTCCAGGCGTTCCTTCAGTTCCTCGCGGATCCAGTCGACCGCCTCGACCAGAGTCTCGCGCGGCGTCACGTAGTGCGTCTTCGGGTAGATGGTCAGGCGCGGCACCGTACGCAGCACCTCGCCCGTCAAGGGATCGAAGTAGGACAGGCGCTCGACCTCGTCGTCGAAGAGCTCGATCCGTACCGCCTCGCTTTCGGATTCGGCGGGGTGGATGTCGATCACCTCGCCACGCACACGGTAGGTGGCGCGGCGCAGTTCCAGATCGTTCCGGGTGTACTGCAGCTCGGCCAGGCGGCGCAGGATTTCGCGTTGATCCACCCGTTCCCCGCGTTGGATGTGCAGCACCATGGACAGGTACTTGCGCGGATCGCCCAGGCCATAGATCGCGGATACGCTGGCGACGATGATCGCGTCCCGCCGTTCGAGCAACGCACGCGTGGCGGACAGCCGCATCTGCTCGATATGGTCGTTGATCGAGGCGTCCTTCTCGATGTAGGTGTCCGAGGAAGGCACGTAGGCCTCGGGCTGGTAGTAATCGTAGTAAGAGACGAAGTATTCCACCGCGTTGTGCGGGAAGAAGTCCCTCATTTCGCCGTAGAGCTGCGCGGCCAGGGTCTTGTTCGGAGCCAGAATGATCGTCGGCCGCTGCAGCTCCTCGATCACCTTGGCAATGGTGAAGGTCTTACCCGAACCGGTGACGCCGAGCAGCACCTGGTGTGCCAATCCGGCCTCCAGTCCCTCGACCAGCGCACGAATCGCCTCCGGCTGATCGCCAGCCGGCTTGTAACTGGAAACGACTTCCAGCCTTTTCCCGGCTTCGGCCTTATCTTGTTCGTGGGATTTCAGTATCATTTGAACCTCGAAGCGGCGACCGCCGCACTCCATTTCCCCGTGCTCGCCCGAGGCCCGTCTTGGACATCCAGCTCTCCGAACGCGTTCAGCGCATCAAGCCCTCACCCACCCTGGCCGTCAGCGCACTGGCCAACCAGCTCAAGGCCGAAGGCCGGGACATCGTCGGCCTCGGTGCCGGGGAACCCGACTTCGATACGCCAGAGCATATCAAGCAGGGCGCCATCGATGCCCTTGCCCGCGGCGATACCAAGTACACCGCGGTCGATGGGACCGCAGCCCTCAAGAAGGCGGTCATCCAGAAATTCGAGCAGGACAACGGCCTGAGCTACAAGCCGAACGAGATCCTGGTTTCCTCCGGCGGCAAGCAGAGCATCTTCAACCTATGCCTCGCGCTGCTGAACGCGGGAGACGAGGTCCTGATCCCGGCGCCCTACTGGGTTTCCTACCCGGATATCGCCCTGCTCGCGGACGCGACCCCGGTCGTCATTTCCGCAACCCAGGACAGCGGCTTCAAGATCAACGCCGACCAGTTGCGGGCCGCGATCACCCCGCGGTCCCGCCTGATCTTCCTGAACAGCCCGTCCAACCCAACCGGCGCGGCCTACAGCGCCGAGGAGTTGGGCGCACTGGCCGATGTCCTGCGCGAGCACCCGCAAATCATCATCGCCACCGACGACATGTACGAGCATATCCTGTTCGCCGGCGCGAAGTTCGTGAACATCCTGAACGTGGCGCCCGACCTCGCGCCGCGCACCGTGGTGCTGAACGGCGTCTCCAAGGCCTACGCGATGACCGGCTGGCGCATCGGGTATGCCGGTGGCCCGGCAAAGCTGATCGGCGCCATGAAAAACGTGCAGTCCCAGAGCACCTCGAACCCGACCTCGATCGCGCAGGCCGCGGCGGTGGTCGCGCTCACGGGCGATCAGCAGTGCGTGCGGGACATGTGCGCGGCCTTCGAGAAGCGGGCCCGCCACGTGGTGGATGGCCTGAACGCCATCCCCGGTGTGGATTGCCTGATGCCCGACGGGACCTTCTACTGCTTTCCGCGGGTGACCGGCGCGATGGAAGCACGCGGCATTCCCAATGACCTCGAGTACTCCCGTCTTCTGCTCGACGAAGTCGGCGTTGCCCTGGTCCCCGGCAGCGCCTTCGGTGCCGAGGGTCACGCACGCATCTCCTTTGCCACCAGCATGGGCGTGCTGGACCAGGCCATCGAGCGCATCGGCCGCTTTGCCCGCGGCGCTTGACTCCCGGAGCCGGCCTCTTTACGATTCGCGGCTTCCTATTCCCCGGTAGCTCAGTCGGTAGAGCGGGTGACTGTTAATCACTAGGTCGGCGGTTCGAGTCCGTCCCGGGGAGCCAAAAAACAAAGACTTAGGCCTGCTTCGGTGGGCCTTTTTCGTTTCTCTTCAGGAAACAGCGCCGTCACCAGGCCAAGGGCGCGGATAGGGGTCGGCTAAGTCCCGCGAGTCAGTGGCTCGATGGGCGCGCACTCCATCCCGTGGGCCTCGGCCACGGGACGATGGGTGATGTGCCCGTCGAGCACATTCACGCCTCTGGCCAGTGCCGGATCGTTGCGAACCGCCTGGCGCCAGCCCTGGTCGGCGATCGCCAGGCCGTAGCGAAGGGTCGCGTTGGTCAGCGCCAGTGTGGAGGTGTGCGGCAGCGCGCCCGGCATGTTCGTCACGCCGTAGTGCAGGACATCGTCGACCATGAAGGTGGGTGCGGCGTGCGATGTCGGACGCGTGGTCTCCACACAGCCGCCCTGGTCGACAGAGACGTCTACCACCACCGCTCGAGGCTTCATCGTGGCGACCATCTCTCGCGTCACCAGCACCGGGGTCTTGGCACCGGCGACCAGCACGGCGCCGATCACGAGGTCAGCCCCGGCGACCATCCGCTCCAACTCGCGGCGGTTCGAATGCAGGGTGTGGACCGTGGTGCCCCAAAGACGGTCGATCTGGCGCAGCCGATCCAGGTCCAGGTCCATCACCGTCACGCTGGCGCCCATGCCACGCGCGACATACGCGGCGTTGAAGCCGACGCTGCCGGCGCCCAGCACCAGCACGCTGGCGGGCGGCACACCCGGAACACCACCCATCAACACCCCGCGGCCGCCATTGGGGCGCTGCAGCAGGGCCGCGCCGACCTGGGCCGCCATGCGCCCCGCGACCTCCGACATCGGCGCCAGCAGCGGAAGCCGGCCATCCGGCAGTTCCACTGTCTCGTAGGCGATGCAGACCGCGCCGGTGTGCAGCAGGCCCTCCGTCTGCGCGCGATCCGGCGCGAGGTGCAGATAGGTGAACAGCACCTGCCCCCGACGCAGCATCGCAACTTCCGCGGGTTGGGGTTCCTTGACCTTCACGATCATCTCGGCTTCGCCGTAGACCGCCGACGCACTCGCCACCAGGCGGGCGCCAACACCCGCGTACTCCGCGTCGGAGAACGACGAGCCTTCCCCCGCCCCGCGTTCCACCAGCAGTTTGTGACCGTGGGCCAGGAATTCCGCCACGCCGGCTGGCGTCATCCCCACCCGGAACTCGTTGTTCTTGATCTCCCTCGGCACCCCGATGATCACGGTCCACTCCCCGTCCGATATCCGCGAGGCCACCCTGTCCCACAGGCCCGACCCTTCCCAGCAGTGTAGACCACCCCTACACCCGGGTTGGGCGGGCGCTTGCGCTGGTTCGGCTGATGGACAGGTTCAGGTATCTCGCTAAGGGTCACGCGTTGGTCGTCGTTGAGCGGCAGGCGGGCAGTTGCGATACTTCCGCCCCGAACCCGCTCCAATCCGTTCCCCAGGAGGCGCCCGTGTCCCAGGAACTCGTGGTACGTCGTCACACAGGCAGCGATCTGGTCCGTTACATCGCCGAACTGGCGCAACTCCGGATCCGCGTGTTCCGTGACTTTCCCTACCTCTACGAAGGCGACCTGGATTACGAGCGACGCTACCTCGAAACCTATACCCGGTCACCGCGGAGCGTGGTCGTGCTGGTCTTCGACGGAGCCGACATCGTCGGCGCCTCCACCGGTCTGCCGCTCTCCGACGAGACACCCAACGTCATTGCGCCGTTCGTCGAGCAGGGCTACGACCCTGCGGAGATCTTCTATTTTGGCGAGTCCGTTCTGCTGCCGCAGTACCGCGGTCGGGGTCTGGGCGTCCGCTTCTTCGAGGAACGCGAAGCGCATGCCCGCGGGCTCGGCGGCTTCTGCTGGACGGCCTTCTGCGCGGTGGACCGGCCGCTGGACCATCCTCGCCGGCCGCCCGACCACCTGCCTCTGGACCGCTTCTGGGAAAAGCGCGGATACTGTCGCGAGCCAAGCCTGAAAGCGGTATTCTCCTGGCGCGATCTCGACGACGATGCCGAAACCGCCAAGCCGATGACCTTCTGGATGAAGCGTCTGGAGACCCCGGGATAGACCCGGAAACCGGAGCCCCTCATGTACCCCCTCGTTCCTTTTCGCGCTGCCTCCACGACGCGCACAGTCGCGATCCCCCCTGCCGCTGACACCCGATAAGCCGCCCGCGCCGATCCTGCGCAACGGCAGCAACCCATGACGCTTTCGTCTGTCGTGCGCTTCCAGCGACTCACGGGCCTGCTCGCCGAATGGTATCCGGTCTGGTCCGTCGAGCCTTTCCAGTGCCTGCAACCACCCTGGGCCTCGTTCCGACCGCAGATCATTGGGGATTTACGGTCCGATGCGGCGGCGCTTGCCCGCTGGCTCCCGATCCAACAGCTGAAGGAACTCATCGACCTGCCACGAATAGCCGCTGTCGCGGCACCGCCGCCCGAACGCTTGGGGCATCGTGTCGGCGGACGCAAATGGCGCCAGATCTTGGCCTTCGCGCCCCGTGTGCATCTCGCATCCGGCCAGTCCGTCGTCGAATGGTGCGCGGGCAAGGGACATCTCGCCCGCACCCTGGCTCACAGCCACGGCACGCCGGTGACGGGACTGGAATCCGACGCGCGACTCTGTCGTGAGGGGCAGGTACTCGCCGAGCACCAGGGTGTTTCCTTGCATCTGCGGGAACAGGACGTGCTGGCGCCCGACGTGCTGCGCTGGCTGCATCCGGCAATCCACGTGGTGGCACTGCACGCCTGTGGCGACCTGCACCTGCGCCTGCTGGACCTGGCGACCCAAACGGGTTGCGCCATCTCCCTCGCACCCTGCTGCTACCACCGCACCGTGCACGAACGGTATCAGCCCCTGTCGCAGACCGGGCGAGAACTCGCCGTTCGCCACGCGCTGGTGCTGACACGCCAGGATCTCGCACTCGCGGTCCAGGAGACCGTGACCGCACCCTTTCACACGCAGCGGCAGCGCCGCAGAGCGAAGGCCTGGCGGCTGGGATTCGACCTGCTTCAGCGGGAACTGCGCGGCGTGGATGCCTACCTGCCGGTACCGCGCCTGCGCTACGGCGATCTGCCAGCCGAATACCAAGGCTTCTGCCGATGGGCCGCAGCGGAGAAGCGGCTCGCTCTACCGGCCGGCATCGACTGGAGGACGGGGGAACGTGCCGGCTGGGCACGACTCGAAGAGGTCGAGCGGCTGGAACAGGTCCGCCACCTTTTCCGTCGACCACTGGAAGTATGGCTGGCGCTGGATCGGGCCAGGCTGCTCGACGAAGCTGGCATGCGGGTTGACCTCGGATCTTTCTGCGACCGCGCGGTCACCCCGCGCAATCTGCTGCTGCGCGCTTCACGGGAATGACCCATGAACCCTTTCGCGCGCGACCATGCTCGACGTGTCCGCTGCGTCCGACCATGCCATCGGCACGGAACGCCTGCACGCGAGACCCCCGGCGCCGTCTCGCTCGCGGCCGAAGGTGTCTGAAGCCGCAGTCCGGCACCGCGCCAGAAAGTCCCCGCCTACCCCTGTCCGCGTTCCTCGATCGGAATGTAATCGGAGAGCGTCGGGCCGGTGTAGACCTGCCGTGGCCGTGCAATCCGCCCGCCCACGATCTGGTTCTGCTCCCACCAGTGTGCAATCCATCCCGGCAGGCGCCCTATGGCGAAGATCACCGTGAACATGTTGGTCGGAATACCGATGGCACGCAGCAGAATGCCGCTGTAGAAATCCACGTTGGGATACAGGTTGCGCTCGATGAAGTAGGAGTCGGACCGGGCGATGTCCTCGAGCCGGCGCGCGATGTCCAATAGCGGATCGTTGCCACTCAGCATCGGTACCAGTTCCTCGGCCACGTTCTGCAGCATCAACGCGCGCGGATCGAAGTTCTTGTACACGCGGTGACCGAATCCCATCAACCGAACCTTGCTCTCCTTCTCCTTGGCCAGCTTGACGTAATCCTCGGGCGTGATGTTCCCCCGGCGAATCTGCTCCAGCATGTCCAGCACGGCGACATTGGCGCCCCCATGCAGGGGACCCCAGAGCGCCGAGACGCCCGCAGCGCAGGAGGCGAACAGATTGGCACCACTCGAGCCCACCATGCGTACGGTCGACGTGGAACAGTTCTGCTCATGATCCGCGTGCAGCATCAGGATCAGGTTCAACGCCTTGCGCACGACATTCGGACACACGTATTGCTGGTAGGGAAGCGAGAACATCATGTGCAGGAGGTTCGGGACATACCGCAGACCGGGATCAGGGTAGATGTAGGGCAGCCCCCTGGAGTGCCGGAATGCATAGGCGGCGATCGTGCGGATCTTGCTGATCAGGCGCGCGGCCGCGTGGTGCAGTTCCGCCTCGTCCTCGAGTTCGTGCAGTTCGGGGTGATAACAGGACAGGGCGTTGAGCATTGCCGACAAAATCGCCATCGGCGGTGCCGAGCGCGGGAAGCCCTCGAACTGGTGCTTCATGCCCTCATCGATATTGGCGAAGCGCGTCAAATCTACCGAAAAGCGCTCATATTCCTCCTGACTGGGCAGGTGCCCGTAGATCAGCAGCAGGGCAACCTCGATGAAGGTCGGGCTATCAACGAACTGCTCGATGGGGATACCGCGGTACCGCAGGATGCCCGCATCGCCGTCGATGAAGGTGATCGCACTCTCGCAGCTGCCCGTGTTGCCATACCCGGGATCGAGTGTGATGTGCCCCGTCTGCGTCCGGAGACCGCCGATATCGATCGCGCGCTCGCCCTCGCTGCCCTCGATGACCGGCAAGCTGTAGGTGTGTCCCGCCAGAGTCAGGCTGGCCGGCTCCAGGGGGCTGGGGGTGGAATTCGCGGACTCGTTCATGGTGCGGTACTCCCGCTTGTGAGGGAAAGAAGAATGCTGGCGCCATGTAGGGATCGGCCTGTAATAAGCCATGGTACTGCCCTCCCGGCCGGGAAGGAACGCAGCCGGGCATCGCCAAGGATACGGTCCGCAGCAGTTTTCAGGGACTCCTGACGTATTGACTGGCGTGGCCGCAGGTTGCGCCAGCCATCCCGTGGCATGCCGTCGGGACGAATGCCGAGCATAGGTTCGAAATGATATCGTCCCCCGCTCAGCGCGGGAGAGCACCGTGCAGCCTTGTTCCGACAACCCGGCCGCGAACCTGCAATCGGCCATTGACCGGTGTTTCGCCTTCCGGAATCCGCGATGACCACTTTGGAACCTGATCCACCGCCCAGCCAGACCGGACGCCCCCGGCTGATGTTCCTGCTCGCGCTGGGCATCCTGATGCTACTCGGATTCGTGCTGCCGCATGGCGGCGCGTCAGAGGACGTCAGTCAGCAGATCTGGTCGTTCGAACCCGTTCGCTGGACGCTGCTGGCACTCTGGCTTCTGATCGCCATGGAGAGCCTGCCCTCGCTTGTGGCCTGGCGCCGGGCTGACGCCAGATCGGCACGCCTGCGTGCCCTCCTCGTCGTACTGATCCCGCCGTTTCGCGCGGCGATCTCCCCGCACACGCTACACCGGTGGCTTTGGCTGCCGCGCATCGGCTGGGTCAGCCGCGATGAAGCGCTGTTTCACCGGCTCGAGTTGCGCTTTGCGATCCCGATGCTGTTGGTGGCGATTCTGATCCTGCCCGTGATCGTGGCCGAGTTGTTTTTTAACGTCGAGCTTGAGACTTCGCGTGGGATGGCGCTCGCAATGCATGCGCTGACCAGCGTCATCTGGTTCGCCTTTGCACTGGAATTCATGGTCTTGATCTCCGTCGCGCGCAAGAAATTCGAGTATGCACGCGACCATTGGATCAACCTGCTGATCATCGTGCTGCCGCTTGTCGCCTTCCTGCGCACGCTGGTGCTCTTCAAGGCGCTCCAGCTCGCAAAGGTCAGCAAGGTGTTCCAGACCGTGCGTTTACGCGTGCTGTTGACCCGTGCCTACCGCATCGCCCTTCTGTTGAACCTGCTCGAGCGCGTGCTCGAGCGCCGCCCCGAGTTCTACCTCAAGGTGCTGAAGGCGCGTGAGCAGCGCAAAAGAAAGGAACTTGAGGACATCTGCAAACGAATCGAAGCCGTCGAGGCGCAGATCGCCCAGCAACGCGATCGGTGAATCCGCCGCACAAGTCGGCGCGCCGCCAGCACGAGGGTAAACAGGAAGGACTCGCCGGCCGATCGGATCGCGGCTTGACGCTCGCTTCGCTTCGTCCAGCCATTTGGGATGACGATCCAGCACCCGCAGGAACTTCCCCACGGATCGCGGCGGATCCACTTTCCCCCGGCCATACACCCGATCCTCCGCGGTACGCGCCTCGGCGGCGGAACATCGGGCCCGACAGGCGATCCCACTGGCATGGACACACCTCTTCTGATCATTGGCGCCCTGCTCGTTGCCACGCTGATCGCCTTTTTCACTGGCATCCTGCCTTACCCGATCGGCTGGATCATCCTGACCGTCGCCTTCATCGGGCGCCTGCTCGTGCTCAAGTCCCGCTGACCACGAGCGCAGGGGCCCCGCAGCGCGCATCGTTCGGCTAGCCGATGAGACCGGGCGGCAACGTGGTCGTGCTTCGCTGCAGGCCCTTGCAGGATGGATACGATTGCCCCATTTTAATCCCAGGCCAAACACCAAGTCGGTACGAGGGGATCATGACCACGAGGACGCGTTTCACCGTTGGCGAACTGGTGCACCACAACCGCTTCGATTACCGCGGCGTGATCATCGACGTGGATCCGGTATACGCCGGATCCGACGACTGGTACGAAAACGTGGCCAAGAGCCGTCCGCCCAAGGACCAGCCCTGGTATCACGTGCTGGTGGACGGGCAAAAGCACAGCACCTACGTGGCCGAGCGCCACCTGGAACCCGACACGCGGGGCGAGCAAATCGAGCACCCCGCCCTCGGCCAGTTCTTCGACCGGTTCCTGAACGGTCGTTACGTACGCCAGAATGACCCCGGCGCACACTGACCCCCTGCCGAACTGACCGCAACGGGAGCACCATGGCACCAGACAACCGCCGCAGCCGTATCGTGACCGAGGGACCTCGCCGCAGCCCCAACCGTGCGATGCTCCGCGCGGTCGGTTTCGGCGACGATGACTTCCAGAAGCCCATCGTCGGCATCGCCAACGCGCATAGCACCATCACTCCCTGCAACATCGGGATTGGTGCCCTCGCCGACCGTGCCGAGGAGGCCGTGCGGGAAGCCGGCGGGATGCCGCAGGTCTTCGGCACAATCACCATCTCCGACGGCATCTCCATGGGCACACCCGGGATGAAGTATTCGCTGGTCTCACGCGAGGTGATTGCCGATGCGATCGAAACCGTGGTGAATGGCCAGAGCATGGACGGCATCCTTGCCACCGGGGGCTGCGACAAGAACATGCCCGGCGCGATGATCGCTCTCGCCCGCATGAATGTCCCCGGCATCTTCGTGTACGGCGGCACCATCAAGCCCGGCCACTACAAGGGACAGGAGCTGACCATCGTCAGCGCCTTCGAGGCGGTCGGCCAGCACGGCGCCGGCAAGCTCTCCGACGAGGACCTGCAGGGTGTCGAACGCAATGCCTGCCCTGGCGCCGGATCCTGTGGCGGCATGTTCACCGCCAATACCATGTCCAGCGCCTTTGAGGCGATGGGCATGAGCCTGCCCGGGTCTTCCACCCAGGCGGCGGAGGATCCCGAGAAGCTCGAGTCGGCGACCCGCTCGGCCGAGGTCCTGCTGGAGGCGATCCACGCCAACCGGCGCCCGCGCGACATCATGACCCGCGAGGCATTCGAGAACGCCCTGACCGTGGTGATGGCGGTTGGCGGCTCCACCAACGCCGTGCTCCACCTGCTCGCCATCGCCCACGCCGCCCGGGTGCACCTGGACATCGACGACGTCGAACGGATCCGGCGCAAGGTCCCCGTACTATGTGACCTGAAGCCGTCCGGCCAATACGTGACCACCCAGTTCCACGCAGTGGGCGGCACCCCCCAGGTGATGAAGATGCTGCTCAATGCAGGGCTACTGCACGGCGACTGTCTGACCATCAGCGGCCAGACCCTGGCCGAGACCCTGGCTGGCGTGCCCGATGCACCGCCCGCCGACCAGGCCATCATCCGGCCGATGAGCGAGCCGCTTTACGCACAGGGACACCTGGCCGTGCTCAAGGGCAATCTTGCCCTGGAGGGTGCGGTGGCCAAGATCACCGGCCTCAAGCGCACCGCGATATCCGGCCCGGCGCGCTGCTTCGACTCCGAGGAGTCCTGCCTGGACGCCATCCTTGCGGGCGAGATCCAGGCCGGCGACATCGTGGTCATCCGCTACGAAGGTCCGCGCGGTGGTCCGGGCATGCGGGAGATGCTGGCCCCCACGGCCGCCATCATCGGAGCCGGCCTCGGCGATTCCGTCGGCCTGATCACCGACGGGCGTTTTTCCGGCGGGACCTACGGAATGGTCGTCGGTCATGTCGCACCCGAGGCAGCCAGCGGTGGCGCGATCGCGCTGGTCCAGGATGGCGATACGATCGAGATCGACGCCAGCGAGAATCGCCTATGGCTGCACGTCGACGAGGCGGAACTCGAACACCGCCGTGCCACCTGGGAGCCGCCGGCACCGCGTTTCGACCGGGGCGTCCTGGGCAAGTATGCCCGCACTGTGGGTTCGGCCAGCCACGGAGCGGTCACCGACAACTTTTCCTGACCGACAGTCGACGCATTTAAGCAGGAAAGGCAACGCGGAACGGGAGCGCGACCATGACAACCGCACATCCCTCCCTTTACAGGCGGATCGCAGTCATCGCCGCCAGCGTGCTCGTCAGCTTGGGCCTTACTCCTGGCCGGGCGCCGGCCGTTTGCCGAGTTCCAACCGCAACACCTCGATTTCCGCCTCGAAGGCCTCGCCATAAGCTACAACGCCCAACGATTTGAGCGCGCTGACGTCCAATGGACGCGAGGTGGCGCGGCCCTCGAATGCAGTGAAGGGAACGAACTGCTGCTGCCAGGTGGACTGGACCTCGATGGGCGCGCGGTAATGCTGCCACGGCAGCCAGTTCTGACGGGTGCGCAGGTGCAGGTAGTAGGGCCCCGGCGTACCGCGGACCTTGATGTAGATGCCCTCCCAGGCGCCGGCGTCGAAGCTGCCGCCACCCGCATCAAGCGGCAGCCGCGCTTGGATGAACCCGCCGCGATTCTCAAGCCGGACCTGGCCACTCATGACCAGCACCGGGCCCGCATCGCTGTCGCGTTGACCGAGCTGCATTTCGGAGCGCCCGCCCATCACGCGGTCAGTGAGTCCCTCCCAGCGTGTGCCGAGGTGGGAAAGACCCTCTTCGCGCTGGAAGTCGTCGAGTAAAAGCGTGTCGGTCATCGCCGGATCCTCGGACGCCAGGCCGGAGAGTGGCAGAAATGCCAGTAGAGCGACAAGCGCGGCTGTCTCGCGAAGACACCGTCGAAAGCCTCTGACTTCTGGTGGTTTGCGCCTTGTCGGCATGAGTCTGTAAACCCGGTCGTTGCTGTCTGCAAGCGGACAGCATGGCAGATGGGCGCCCCGTACGGATAGTCGCGAGCCGAAGCAAGGCCACGCGATGGCCGGCACGGTCGTTGTTCTCCAGTCCCTCGCCCGCCATCCCCAGCGTCCTCCATCCATGGTCACGCCCAGCGATATGGCGTGCCCCGCCCCCTATCGGGAGCGGGGCGGTGCATGCCCGGTCTTTCAGTAGGAGCCGTTATCGGACGTGGTCGTCCGGGTGGGGGCCATCATTCCGTAGGGGGCTCCACGCCAGTTACGAGCGTGGTAACGATGGTGGGAATAGTACGGCCTCCCGTAGCCCCGGCCCCATCCACGGCCATAGCCGCCGGCGCCCATGGAGAAGCCAACGCCTCCGGACAGGTGTCCGCGCCCTAGCCCACGCCCGTACCAGGGGCTGTAAAAACCACTGCCGTAGTGGGGACCCCAGCCATAACCTGGACCGTGCCAATGCGCCGCGCTGGCCTGCATCGGTGCGGCAAAGAGGGCAATGAGAGCGGTCGAGGCGATCAACTTCAAGGTCGTCTTCATGTGTGTTCTCCGGTTTTTTGTTCCACTCGGGGTATCAGCCGGACGGGGCTCCCTGCCGGGTCAGCCCATTCCATTAGGATCGGCTAATGCACCATGGACCGGGGTTCACGAAGGGAGTTTCAATCCCCTGAAAACATTGGGTAAGTTCGTCGAGTGCGACCGGGAGACACCCCGCGATCCGGTCGCGGCCCTTACCCACCGCCATGCGCTTTCGGCATAATCGGAGCCTCTGCCCGTTGTCGGCACTGCTCCGACAAGTCAACGCGCGAAGTTGCCTCCGGCTGGATGTGGGGGCGTGCTCGTTCGCCGGTCGAGTCAGGCGGGCCGACGCCGGTCATACCAGCAAGCGCTCCGGGGTTCAGGCTCCTGGCCCCCCATCGGTCATCTCCGGATCCCGCCTCTGCAATTGATCGTCAGGATTCCGGTATGGTGTCAAAGCACGTGTTCAGGATGTGCGGCGCAGGGTTGGCCAGAGGGATCACCGGGTTTGCATTGCAACAGGTTTTCTGAATTTTTTGGATGGAATCTGCAAAATATCCATTGCACACAGTTTACTGATGATCACGGAAACTCCGCAGACGAACCCTTCGCGCGAAAGGCACGCTCCTACGGGTTTTTGTCCTGGTGGGAACCTGTCTTGCAGGCGAAGATTTTTGCGGTGTCGCAGCGGTCCATGCGGCCTTCCCCGCACACAGAGGATTCGTGCTCATCAGCGCCTTGTTCACTTGCAGGAAAAAGTCGATAATCACGTTTTCGGGAGGGCGATATTTTGAGCCGAGATTACGACGAACCTACATTTGTTGATGTTGTCTCGTGCCAAAATAACTGCGCAGACACGGAGATTCTGGCAGAAATGAAAGGGCTCTGCCAAGACCAACCGTTTGCCGTTCTTGCCACACAAGGCGAAGGCCAGCCGTATGTTTCGCTGATCAGCTTTGCGATCACCGAAAACCTGCGACAAATCGTTTTTTCAACCCCTTCCGAAACGAGGAAAGCCACTCTGATCGCCGGTAACAGCAAAGTTTCACTGATGATAGACAACCGCTCTCAGCAACCCGAGAGCATTAATCTTATCTGCGGACTGACGATAACAGGAAACGCAAAAGTTCTGGATGATGAAACCGAGATCAAAAAATGGGGACAGGCGCTCACTACCAAGCATCATTACCTGAAAAAGTTTGTCGATTCTCCCACTTCGAATCTGATCCTCGTCGAGACGACCCGTTTCTTCTATGTAAGGCGTTTCCAGGAGGTATACCAGTGGACGCCAGGACAAGCTTCTTAGGCGCCTTGATGAGTGACGTTTTCACCCGTAGAGATTTAACGCAAACGGTGCCTATTTTTTATTCGATACGGTCTTCTGGGTATCTCTTTCCACATTAAGCGTCTTGTTGAACCGGTCAAAAGACAATGCGCTTTCATCCGCAGTCGCCGATTCTTCAGGCTCTACAAGCATTCGCCACTGACGAGCACGGGCGCGTTGTTGGGAGATCCGGTTTGTCGGTCCACCGCTTATCATCGGCATGGTTGTTCTCCGTGTCTTTTGCGCGAGCCACGGGACATTCGGGGCATGTTCCCCGTGCGCTGACGGCAGGAATCACCATCCGCGGGGATCACCATCCGGACGTACCCGGATCGCCCTTGAACGGACCCACCACGTCTTTGGTGATCCATCCTCCGTAGAAGCCCCCGGCCTGAGGCAGGACCCGCTCGCCGGCCACGAAGCAGGCGACGCGATCGGGGTAGAAGGCATACCAGCCGGCCAGTGGCTCGAATTCCGGGAAGGGTTCCGGATAAATCCAGGCGACCGGGGCACCGCGCTCTGCGGCATGGGCCAGTTCAAAGTATCGGGCGGGCCCCTTCCATTCGCAGAAGGAATGCCCGGACATCGGGATCAACAGGCTTTCTTCAACATCTTCCGGCGGCAAGTAGAAGGTCGGCGCGCTCGCCGTCTCCAGCACGCGCACAGATCTCTCGCTCAGGGCAATGGTCTGATCACCGGTTTTGATCAGCACTTCCCTCGAATCCGGAGCGACAACGGGAGGACGCGGATAATCCCAGACCGACTCCTGCCCGGGGCCGGGTTCATGCGCGAACGGCGGGCGCTTGGCTCCAGTGTGCGTCCAGCCCGAACGGGCAGCCCGAATTCCAGGTGGCAGATCATGCATGGTGGCTCCTCCCTCGGCACGGTTCCCGGGTCTTGAACTTGGTTGCAAGCGGTAATCTACACCACATCTGGGGACCGGGCCGCCGATGGTGGCGCCGCACCCGAAACGGGTGTCGGGCGAACCACCCCTTGGCGGCTGTCCCGGGGATGCTGTTATCCTTCGACTGAAGAGGATGGGCCAGCGAAGCGGATTGATCTCCCCCTGGCTCCCCGCCCCCATCCCGTTGCGCTCTCCCGCAAACCGCTCCATGGGAACCGATTGAACGATGGTGAAGGCCCAGTCCAGAACCCTGATCCGCTGTCCGTTGCCAGAGGTCTATGGTTTCGTGGTGAACGATTTCGTCCGCAACTATCCGAGGTGGTCTCCCGAGGTCCAACATCTGAGGCCACTGACCGACGGGCCATTGGATCTGGGCTGGACGGCCCATCAGGTCCGGGTCGATCAGGGACGCCGCACCGAAACCGACTTCCGGGTCATCGTGCTCGATCCCCAGCAACGTGTCTGTTTCAAAGGGATCAAGGACCCGTTCGTGATCGATTATCGCTTCGACCCGCAAGGACCGAACACGCAATTGACCTTCAGCTTCGAGTTGGCACGGCTCGGCTTCGCACTGCGGCCGTTCGAAAAACTCATTCGTTTCGCGGTTCAGGACGGCACGGAACGCGTCGTGCGCAATCTGAAGGCGCTGGTCGAGCGGGAACTCGGCCAACGATCGACGGACTCAACTACCTCCTGAGCGTTTCCTCCACCGGAGAGACCCATGCTGTTCACCGCCGAGAAAGATGACGGAATCATCCCGCACGTACTGACCCAGATTCTGGATACCTGCGTGAACGGAGTGACGCTCTCCGACCCCGACCTGCCGGACAATCCCATCGTCTACGCCAACTCCGTCTTTGAGAGGATGACGGGCTACAGTCGCGAGGAGATTCTCGGCCACAACTGCCGCTTTCTTCAAGGGGACGATCGGGATCAGCCCGCACTGGAGGAGATCCGTGCCGCAGTCAGGGAGCACCGCCCCATCGAAGTGACGCTGCGCAATTATCGCAAGGACGGAACCCTGTTTCACAACCGATTGTCCATCCAGCCGCTGCGCGATGCCTCGGGACAACTGATCTACTACCTCGGCGTGCAATACGACGTCAGCGAACTGGTCAACGCTCGGGCTGAGGTCGAGCGCCTCGAGGGAATGCTGAACCCGGCCCCGCAGGACTGATGCCGGTCCGGGCAAGGCGCCCTCCTTCGTTCGCACTGCCATGGTCGTCCGCAGCGCATCCCGCTTGCCGCTCGGTCTTTGCTCTATGCTGCAGCCCGCTTTCGAAGGGCTGCGGCGGTCTCACTCCATCGCTGTACGGAACCGTTCTTGCCGTGCGATCCGGCCCCCGCACGTGCCGCCATCTTCCCAGAGCAAGGCACCCCGTCGGTGCGCTATTCGAGCCGAGGGCGATGCCGGGCGGCACCCCGCAAGGACTTGCCCGGACGAACGAACGGTCTGTATAGGTATGAATACCTAGGTAGCAGGAAGGCTTCCCTTCAGGCCCTAACTGGCCTTATTATCGATATCGAAAGTCGTATACCCAGTAAGGGGCACGTGAAGGGAACGCGTGATTCGATAGGGGGGTAGTGATGCAGGACGATGATGAAAACATCTGGGTGCGCACCAGCGTGTGGCTGATTCTGGGGAACGGCCACCGGATACAGGTCCAGGCCCGCAAGCTGTGTCGCCTCGGTGGCTTTCTGGAATACACAGGCCCCGTGTGGGATCGGCTGCTGGAGATTGTTTTCCCGCCACCGGATTCCTCCGAGGCGGGCTATCGTACCCACGCGATGGTGGCACGCCAATGCCCCGATGGGATCTGGGTCCGTTTCACCCGCGAGTTGCCCAAGTCGTCCGTGAAATTGGTACCCCGTTGAGACCTTTCGGCAGCAGCATTCGCGCCATGCCTACCTGAACCGCCTCCACCACGGCCGGCCCGGCAAAACCTGGCGTGCATATCGCCAACAACGCCACCAGGTACTGCAGCCCGGAAAAGAGCGATATCGAGATCGTTGCCTTCGGTCTGGGTCGACGCGATCTGAAACCGAGCTTTCCGCATGGCCCACTAGTCCTCAGCCTCCCCCAGGCGACGTTCCAGCGCTTCGATGCGCCGCTCCAGTTCAATGACCTTTTCGGCCAGGTTGCCGGAGGCAACCGTCTCACCCGTCGGCGAGGCGGCCGGCCTGCGCCCGGGTGCTGTCTCTTCCACCTTGCCGCAGAGTAGGTGCATGTACCGATCCTCGCGCTGACCCGGTCCGCGGGGCAGGCGCACCACCATGGGCTCGTCTCGCGCCGCCAACGCGTCGAGATGGTCTTGCACATCATCCAGACCGTTGAACCGGTGCAGGCGCTCCGATCGCGTGAACAACTCTGCCAGAGTCTGCGGTCCGCGCAGCAGCAGCAATCCAATGAGCGTGCGCTGGCCAGGGCTGACGTTCAGAACCGGGTCCGCGCGATGCGCGTAGCGCGTGGCTCGCGCGCCGAAATCGCTCTTCACCAGGCCCCGTTCTTCCAACCGACGGAGCACCCAGCCGACACGGCCAGGATCCATCTGCATCACCGGGTTACGGCTGGTCTTCTGATTACATGCCGTCACGGCCGCGTTCTGGGTCAGCGGATAGACTTCGGGTGTGGCAGATTCCTTTTCGATCAGACAACCCAATACACGCGCCTCCTCCGCGTCCAGCGGCGGATTTAGCGGCAGTCCGTCTTTTTCTTCTGTCTTCGTGTCTTCCTGATGCTCGCTCATTCCGGAAATGCTACACGCGGTTGCCGGTCCGGGCTACAGAACGGCCGCAATGCCGCTCCCCGGTGCCAAGAAGACCTTCGCCGGTGACACCGCGCTTGAGGGGCTACCGGTCGGGTTCATCAGGGCTGCCACCGGCGGGTACGGCGATGATCTAAGGCCGCTGGGTGCCGCCACGGCTTGCGATGTCCGCACGGGAGCCCGAGTGACCGTGCATCTGCGGAGTCCCGATCACCGTGCTCGGTACCCACCAAGGCCCTGCCCCTGGAAAAACTCCGCGTAGGCCGCGTCGAGTTCACCCGGTTCGAAGCGTCGCCCGCAGGCCGTGTGGACTTCTTCGAGGAAACGCTTCTGCTTGCGGCGGGGCCGGCCGTCGAGCATCACGCTGATGTTTACGAGCATCAGCAGCAACTCCTGTTCCGCTGGCTGCAGCTTCCCGAGATCGGATCGGTGGGCCGTCCAGTCGATCGTCAGCGAACCCGGTTCGATCTCGAACTCCTGGAACAGCCGTCCCAGCAGAAGTATGAAGTTGGGATGGTCGTTTTCGCTGCGGATGATCACCTCGGCGACCGCTTCCAGCATCAGCCTCCGGGTGTGATCATCGAGGCCATCCAGTTCGCTCCGAACGTTGTCGGCCAGTTCCTCGATGGCCACCGGGCCGGCCGCCCGGACACGCGATCCGCGCATGACCCAACCGATGATGATCGCGTTCCAGATCGCGTAGACGACCATCGCCACCAGGGGGATCAGCGCCCGCACCGCGGCCCGGGCTAGGACCCGGCGGAGCATCACACGCACGATGAAGCTGGTGGCGCCAATCTTCAGCCGGTACATCACGGCATAGGCCCAAAGCCTCCAGCGCGGCACGCGCTGGAACGGGTCGATGCCGTAGATCGGCTCCCGAGGATCGGGCAGATCCAGTGCGGAACGCGACAGACCAATGGCGATCACCTGCTCCACTTCGTGTTCGGATAGTCGGAGTCCGGCAATGGACGTGATTCTCGCCACGCGCCACAGGACCACCCAGTAGAGAAACACGATCTCCACCGCACTGACCAATACCGAGATCGCCAGGAAGAGCGCCCAGTATTCGAGCCACCGAATCCAAGACTCGTCGGTATCCGTGATCGTGAAGTTGAGCCAGATCTCCAGACCCCCGATCAAGGCACCCGATGCGATACCGGAGACCGCGGCCAGGATTACGGCGGAAATCTCCAGCCACCGAATGGTGCGCAGTTCTTCCCGGGGCCATCGATGCACCCGCGGCTCCTTCAGCGCGTTGCGTCGGCGCAGGTACCGAACCGCCATCCGTTCAACGACATTGAGCTCGGATAGATTGGGCTTCGCCGGGTTCATGCCTGAATTTTTGGTCCGAAGTGGGGCGGGGACGCTAACCCGTAAGGCTTTCGGGAACGGCTAGGAACCCGCGATGGCATCCTGTACCGACCCAAAGCTGCGGATCCAAGGCTGGTTGCGGCGAACACCGGCGGGGAGGTCCCCGATCGCTGCGCGGGCGGCTTCTGCGTTGGGATAGCTGCCGAAGATGGCCACGAACCAATCGCTGCCGTTGCGCTCGGTCTGGAACCAGGCGACGTCGCCCTCGAGTGCCTCCTGCCGCAGGAAATCGCGAACGCCCCTCTCGTGGCCAAGCCCGAGGATCTGGATCGTGAAGGCGTTGCGTGGCTGATCCTGGATCCATGCGACATCTCGCGACTGCGGTGCGGCACGGATCTCTGCTGGACGCTGCAGCCCGCTCGCACCCGTGGGCGGCGCAGCACGCACTTCTGCAGGGCGCCGCGGCTCAGGCGCAGCCGTGGGGGGTGCGGGAAGGGGGGCGGGTCGAACCCGGACCGGTTCCGCCTCTGCGGGGGTGCGCTCCGCGGCACGGACCGGTGCCGCAACGATGGCGACCGGGGGCGGATCATCGATGCGTGCGAGCGCCTGCATCTCGAGTGCCAGTGCACTCGGCGCGCTTTCCGTGTCCTCAAAGTGTTCACCCACGTACGCCGCACGTGCCGCAGCCTGCCCGAATTCGCCAGCCTCGAAGAGGTTGCGCGCGACCTGAAGCTCCGAACGCGCAAGACCCTCGCGCAGGTCGACAAGGTAAGGGAGGACTTCTTCCCGGTACTCGGAGTCCGGGAAGCGGGTCACAAATTCCCGAAAGTCCCCGACGACTTCCCGGGCAGTCTCGATATCGGCAAGGAGTTCCGATGTGCCGGAGGCCGTTTCATGGTTGCCTTTCCAGCGTTGGTAACCAGCGATTGCATAGAGATGGTAGGCACGGTCCAGCCGCGGATGCGACGGAGCCTCGTTGATGAATTTGCCACTCTGTTCCCGGGCGCGTTCCGGTTCTCTGCTGGCCATGCATGTGGAAGCCGTTTCGAGCCGGGCATTGCCCAGTGAGGGACTGTCCGGAAAGTGCTGCGCGAGGGCGTTCGTGGCGTCGGCCGCGGCCTCGCAATCTCCGCGGACCACCGCATCGGACACGACGCCGTAGGCGGAACGGGCGTCTCCCGGGATCGTGCCGGTGGTCGCGCAGCCGCCGAGCCAGGCGAGCAGCAAGAAAACCGTCAGCATTCTATGGAGCGATCTCATGCGGTGTATTCTCGCCCAATTGCGTGCGTTTTTCCCAACCTTGTTCCAGTCCCGGGCCTGCCACGGGTCTTTCCAAGCAGCCGGCGACGCCTCTTCGGCACGGGCCACGCTTCGACCTGCCGTGGCTGCTGGCGCCCGGGTCTCCGGGGCGACCGGGACGAGGTGCCTCAAGGGAGACCCTTGTGCGATGCGGGCGTTGCCCGGTCCTGCGACCAGGTACGAAGTGCCTTGATCTGCTCGGACATCGTCTTCGACAGCGGTACGATCCGCGCGGTACTCCAGAAGACATCGCGCTCGTTCAACTCCCGCCCTTCCTCCCACGCGTGCACAGCGGCCGACTTGATTCCCTGTTCGATCTCGGCCCCGCTCCAGCTCCGGGTCAAGACCGCCAGCGTCTTCAGGTTGAACGCGGCCGGATCCGCACCGGCCGCACGCAGATGAATCGTAATGATCCCGAGGCGCTCCTCCTCGGTGGGCAGATCCAGGAAAAACAGCTGGTCGAAGCGCCCCTTGCGGATGACCTCGGCGGGAAGGAGCTGGATCCGATTGGCCGTGGCAACGACGAACACACCCGGTGGCTTTTCCTGCATCCAGGTCAGAAAGCTGGAGAAGATGTTCGGATTGTTGCCCCGGTGGCTTTCGGAATCGTAGCCGAAGCTGTTTTCCATCTCATCGATCCAGAGCACCAACGGGGCAATCTGCTCGGCAAGTTGCAGGGCGTTGTCGAAGGCATACTCGGGGGAGCCGAAGGCCCCGGAAAGCACCAGGTTCATGTCCAGGCGCACCAGCGGCAGCGACCAGGCGCTGGCGATGACCTTCGCCGCCATGCTCTTGCCGCAGCCGCTGACCCCCATGAACAGCACCCCGGAAGGCGGCGGTACGCGCGCATCGGCTCTCTCTCCGGAGAAAAAGGCGCGGCGGGTCAGCACCCACTCCTTGAGATTCTGGAGACCCCCGACGCGATCGATGTCCACCGTCTCCGGAATGTATTTCAGGCAGGCCTCCCGCATGAGGGCCGTGGCCTTCTCCTCGCGGACCTCAACCAGTGCAGCCTCGGTATCCAGCTTGCCCTCCTCTGCCAGACGCCGCATCAAGTGTCTGGCCTGATTGAGCATCATGCCCTTCATGGAACTCGCAGCCTGGGCCAGCCAGGGCTCGGCAGGTGCCTCCGCGCCCTCCTTCGATGCGGTGAGGCGCGTGAGCTCTGCAAGAATCTCCTGCTCGTCCGGAGCGCCGAGCTCTACCGTGAAGAGTTGCCGCGAAAGCGCCTCGGGGATGCGCCAGACCGGGCTGGACAGGAAGATGCATGTCTTGCTGCCGGACAGCAAGTCGTACAGGTCGCGCAGGCCGCGGACCACGCCGGGATGGGCCTCGAACAGAAGCGGCAGGTCCTTCAGGAGGTAAAAGGCCTCCTGCGGGTCTGCGAGGATTCCCTGGAGTGCATGGACCGGATCGTGTTTTCCATCGCCCCCCGCCGTCTGACCCGAAAATCCGTGCGTCAGTGTCCACGTGTGCACGGGCCGGCTGTCTCCGAACCGGGACGCGGACATCTGCGCCAGCATGCGTGCCAGCCGGTCCTCCTCGTAACACCGGACGTAAACCAGCGGTTGGCCGCCGGCAAGTGCCTTCCCGATGCGGGCCATGGCGCTGTTCAAGGGACGGGCTCCTGTGATTGGTGGGTGCCCCGGGGCGAAGAAAGCCTGCTCAGGCAGAGTCCCCCGGTCCGAGTGCCTGCCCTCGCTAGTGGGCCATGCGGGAAATTCGGTATCAGATCGCGTCGCCAGACGCGCCGGCGCTGCGTTGGGCAAGTTTGAAA
>Ga0207421_10000820_pt1 | contig 40288 bp, 41 predicted proteins | sample SodLakKL_010_SED_4_FD_187542 | JGI IMG/M metagenome (GOLD analysis project Ga0207421, IMG submission 187542) | Alkaline sediment microbial communities from Lake Tanatar, Kulunda Steppe, Russia - 8KL_010_SED (SPAdes) (version 2) | ecosystem: Environmental > Aquatic > Non-marine Saline and...
AGCCGACGAAGAGCAGGCCGAAGCGGACCGCCCTGCAGGACGCAGGGCGCCGGGAACTGACACGATGTCAGTTTGGACGGGAAGTCCGCGGAGGCCGTCGCGATGAGTCGTGCCTATGGCCCGCGCAACGGTCTAGTCGCTGCGCCGACCCACCCCCGGCGAGGGAACAAAGAAAAAAACACCCCCTCCTTTCCTCCCCCTTCGAGGGGGAGGAAGCTAAAACCCCTGGGGGAGAGATTATATCCTCCAGTGAGGTAGAAGGTTGAAAGTTCTGGGTAGGAAGGAGCTTAAATCCTCTGGCGGAGGAAATTAACAGTCCTGGGAAAGGCCCTGGAGGAAGAGAAAGAATTTAGTTCTCTACAGGAGGAGGAGGAGAGCAAAAGTGGGACAAGGGACCTGTCCCTGCGTCCCGGGTTTGAGTTATGGAACCTTTAGAGGGGGTTAGTCGTCTATAGTATGAAAACTATTAAGAGAGGGGTTAGAACATGCAAAAAAGATGGGCAATTCTGGTTATTGTTATCGTAGCGGTAGGTTTAACAGCGGGAGGGATTTTTGCCTATAACGCCTGGGGTAATGACAGCAATGACAAAAAAGCGGAAAAACCCGAAGAAATTGAAGAACCAAAAGAAGCAGAAGATGTAACTTACGAAATAGAAGGAGACGAAATAATCCTTTCCTGGGGAGAAAAGCCAACCGGGGGATACGCAATTAATATTAAAGAAGTAAAAATTGAAAATGAAGTTTTAATGGTTTCCTACAGCTTGCGCTCTCCCGGCGAAGACGAAATTGTAACCCAGGCCATCACTTACCCGGAAGACTCCGCTGAAATACCCGGCGAATTTGAAGAAGTTCAACTCAAGCTGCTGGAACATCAAAAAGGCCCTTCGTAAAAATATCTACAGTTGAATCCGGGGTTGGGGTTATACCTGCCATATGGCCCCGGATTCAACCCTTAATTCAGTTTCGGGTAAGAATCTGCACCGATTCCCTCCTTGCTCCTACCTTCCCGGCCACAATGTCCGCAACTTGAGCAAGTTTCACATCATCCAGCTCTTCTGCCTTGATAATTACAGTGGCCACATCATCACGGTAGAAAAAAAGAGCATCCTCAAACCCCTTCCCCTTAAGTAAATTTTCCACCAGAAGTTCCTTTTCCATTAAATCCACTACATTCATTATTGTCTCTTCCGCTTCCGTTCGTGAACTCTCACTAGCCTCATCACTCTCCACAACTTCGGTCAACAACTCTATTTCTTGATCGCGAACCCTATCCCTTTGCATACGGTATTCCACAAAAAAGGCTTCCGCATTGTCACTTTCCCACCTGCCCTCTTCCACCAGGGCAGGAAGCGTTTCTGAAGTATATTCTTCTTCATCCAGATCTGTCTCATCAAAAACATCATCAAATACATTCTCCCTATCTATAATTTTAAATTCATCTAACTGCGTATCCAGCCCGGCAATGACTAGGTAAGTTATTCCCGCCAAAACCAACAGACTTAAGGACCACACCATTTTCTTCCAATTCATTACATCATCTCCTTGCCATTAAAATAGGGACAGGCTGTTATCTACTCTAATCATATGCTCATCATCTAATCTCTAGAACCTTAACTGAAGTAAAAAATAAAATGCCTCATCAATCACCACGGGGAAGAACTGTAACCCGATGAGAAGGAAGCCCCAGCAAAGAACTCAATGCTTTGGTCACCCAGGACTTAAGCTGTGGATTTTCCACTCCCCGGGCCACCACCAGCACTCCACGATAATTTTCTTCATGTTCGACCAGAACCAGAGGTTCTTCCCCACCCTGTGAATCTCTTTTAAGAACATAATCATCCACCCAGTTTTTTTCCACTACTTCCCGGGTTCCGCCTTCTCCATCTTCCTCGGAAACCTCCTGCCTGGTCCCCTCGCTGGTTTTGGCCAGTTCCTGCTCCACACCGCTCTCCTTAGTCAGAAAAACCGAAGCATTGTCTATTCCTTTGATGCAGTTAAGCATGTTCTCTAATTCAACTTCCATTGGATCTCCCTTTTTTTCCAGGCCGGGCACGAAAACCTCTTCAGCTACCTTTTCTGCAGAGGGAGGTTCCTTTTCTTCAGCAGGTGCACTGAAAAGAGAACTTAAAATAAGAAGGCCAACACCTACTACCAGGAGTATAATAAGTTTCTTGTTCCACTTGCCTTTGTTGGAATCCCCTTCTTGCATTATGAAAACACCTTGAACTCTTTTGAGTAAATCCATTCCATTATTCCCTCCCCTGTGTCAGTGTATTTTCTTACTAAAGAAAACCGGCTTAAACCAAAACCACCTTCACTCTTTCTCCGGGTATTTGTAATAGATGCGCCACTTTGCCCTGGATGGAGGCAATTTCCGCTTCGCTAATAACATCCTCGGCAGAGCCCTCTCTGACTTCGCTGCCAGTCTCTTCATCCACAACAGCAGTTTTTGGCTCACCAATCTGGACAGGTGAGATTTCCGGTCGTTCTATATTTATGTCATTATTAATAGATGATTCTGCATCCTCAGAATTTGAAGCAGATTCAGGAGGAGAAGTTTTCGGTGCCACATAAATTTTCAACTCTTTTAGCAAGTCAAGATTATCTTTTTTATCATCAGCTGAGATCTTTAGTTTTTCCATGGGGATAAATGCTTCTTCCTTCATAACAAGTTCCAGATCAACCATTTTCCAGTCTTCCCAGGTGACTGTTTCCGGTTCCAGATAAGCTATAATTTCATTTTCGTATTCCTGTAAGACTTGCTGCTGGCTTAATTCCCAGAGGCGACGCCCCTCGTTTTCCAATGTGTCTCGATCCACTTTTGCAGAGACAGGCATATGGTGCTGCGCATATATATCTACTTGCTCCCGTCGAAATAGCTCTGAAAAAGAGTTAATCACCATGAGCAGAATAATCAACCCTGCTACCATGCGGATATACTGCCGGTAGTTTTCCGAAGGAATTAGCATCTCCAGCACCAGGCTAACCAGTCCAATAAGCACAAGGGCAGTGATCAACTCTCCAATAATTTCAAGCATGATTTGGCGCTCCTTTTCTGTTTCTGTTGGTTTCTGGAGGGGATAAAGACCCCCTCCCTCAGTCCCTCCCGCCAGGGGAGGGAGGAATATTCTCTCCAGCCTGGGGAGGGAGGAAGAAGATATTCTCCCGGCAGGGGGAGGAATACTTCCCCCGGCTGATGGAGGAATATTTCCCCCCGCCAGGGGAGGGAAGAATACTCTCTCCAGCCTGAGGTGGAAGGGAAGATACTTTATAAATAGTTAGTTCCTTTTACATACATTAGAGAATAGTTGTCCTGTCTTTTGCCACAAGTTAGCGGAGCATGACCAGGGCGTTGCCGGAGGCAACAATTATCACCACCGCCAGAAAGAAAATAACCGTCATTCCAGCCACGGAAGCAATAATTAGCATTAAACTATTCCCCATGGCCGTCAGGCAATCCCCCAGGGAAGTTTCCCCCACTATCTGCACCAGAGCAGCGGCAGCCCTATAAATAAAAAACAACACAAATAGTTTTAAGAGAGGGAAAAGACAGATCATGAGCAAAACTATCAAGCCGGCCAAACCCACCCCATTTTTGAATATAAGAGATGCCCCCGCCACCGTTTCTACCGCATCCCCAAGCGTCTTGCCGATCACCGGAATAAAAGACCCGCTCAAAAACTTGGCCGTTTTCAATGTAACAGCATCGCCTACCGTTCCCGTAACCCCCTTTACACAAACCAGCGCCACAAACAAAGTAATCATAAGCCCCAAAGTCCAGCTGCATAGATCCTTAAAAAAACCAGCCAGTTTGCCCAAGTTTAGCCCGGGAGAGATGGTATTTACCAGGGCCAGGGCAGTAGTGAAAAGAATCAAAGGAAAAACCACATAACTTATCAAGTAACTGAAAAAGTTGATGCTAAAAATAATAACGGGGTGGAAAAGTGTTACCGCCGAGAAACTTCCCAGGGAAGATAACAATATGAGCATTACCGGGATGAAAGCCAATATAAAATCAACCATATTCCCAACAGTGGAACGAGCCAGTTCCATGGCTGCCATAAAACCGGGCATAATTAGTCCAATAAGCACCATAAGAAGCACACCCCGGGTCAGCCAGGCCACATTCTTGCTTTCAAAGGCAGTTTGCAAATTTTTGACCAGGGCTGCCACCACAGCCAGAACCAGCAGTTTGCCCAAAAAGCGCAAGTTTAGAAACAACTCTCCCATGAAAAAACGCACCAGCCCACCGGGAATCTCCTGAAAGTTCAATCCTTCCTCCCCAGGCTGAAACCAGCGGAAAGCCTCCCGCCAGTTGAGACTCGGAAAATATTCTTCCACATCCTCTTCTACTTCACCCCAGTAATCTTCCATGAAATGCAGATCTACTTCTCGGGCAATTTCCCGGTCCATAAGTTCTTCAGAGGCTTCCCTGGCCAGGCTGCTGCTTAAAGGAGCAAACCATGTTAAGACAAAAAGAACTGCCATCAAAATATGTAATAGTGGAAGTTTTCCCTCTCCTCGCCGTAGCTTTGCCACAGAACTTATCACTCCCAATCAGGGTATCAACTGCATAATACTTTCTATAACCGCCAATACAATGGGAATGGCAATTACCAGAATAATAACTTTGGCGGCAAAATCTATTTTGGCTGCTATGCTCCCCTCGCCTGCATCCCGACAAACCTGAGCTCCAAATTCGGCCAGGTAGGCAATCCCCACTATGCGAAGCAAAGACTGCAAATAAACAATATTCATTCCTGCATCCACAGATATTTCAGTTACAACCTGAACCACGTTCACCACATAATTAATAACAAGCAAAATCATAACAACCCCGGCCACAATGGAAACCTGAATAGCCAGTTCAGGGCGAAACTCCCGTAAAATAACCGCCAGGACCATAGCCAAAAGCCCAAGCCCTACTACTTGTACAATTTCCAAAAATTTTCACGCCCTCAATAAAGGTTGAAGATGGTACGCATGGTCTGAAATAACTCGTTTATCAATTGCAATACCATTAATAATACAATAACCACCCCCACCAGGGTTAACATCTGGGCTTGCTCCTGTTTTTCCGCCTGCTTAAGGACAATATTTAAGACAGAAATAAAAATCCCTATTCCGGCTATTCTAAACAGCAGGTCAATTTGAATTCCTTCCATGGCTCCCTCCCTGTAAATGGTAATTATATAAAGATAATTACCAGCATCAACCCTCCCAAAACTCCCAAATAGCGCCACATGCGCTCACTCCGGTTGCGTTCGTCTAAAGCCTCTCTTAACGCTCCTTCCAGTAATTTATCCACCAGTTTGATCTGCTTAAGCTGGTTATCACCGTCAGAAACTCCAAGGGAATTGCCCAGTTGCTCCAAAATTTGCCGGTCCTCGTTAGTAATAAATATTTGGGGCAAAAACTCCTCAATTGCTCCCAACCAGGCCTCCCGAGCATTAACATCTCCCCTTGATTGCATTAAAAACCCGGCACGATCAAAAATTTCTCCCACCAATCCGTCCATTCTTTGCCCTACATTGGCAAAAGCATGGGGCAAAGGGGTTACTGTATATGATATCTCTGCAGCCAAAAGTTGAAGAGCCTGCTGAAATTTTTGCAATTGTTGAGCCCTTAAACTTAGACTGCGGGCTTTGTATTCTCCCCAGATAAATGAAGCGGCTATTACACAGATAGCGCCTCCCACTTTTAAAATCAGCTCACTCATTGCTTTTCCATACCACCTTTTCCTGAACAGGATCGATGATTTTTTCTATGGTCCCCACACCCCGGGTCCACCCCAAAATTATGATCCTCTGAAAAAATTCCTGATCCAGCAACCTCCGCAGGGAAGGCCTTCTGCCAAGCTCCTCCAGAGATGACGCATGGGCCGAAGCTATTACTGTTGTTCCGGCATTAACCACCTCTTCAATGGAATCTACGTCTTCATCTCGTCCAATTTCATCAGTCACAATGATCTCTGGTGACATGGCTCTGAGCAACATCATCATTCCCTCCGCTTTGGGAGCACAATCCAACACATCTGTGCGTATGCCTACATTTAACTGAGGTATGCCTTCGTAGCAACCTGCAATCTCAGACCGCTCATCTACCAGTCCAATTTTGAATCCTTCCATCCCTCTCTCCGGCTTCCCATCACTCAAACACCTGCATAGATCTCTTAAAAGAGTGGTCTTCCCCCCCTGAGGAGGAGAAATAATCAGAGTATGATAAATTGCAGGCTTGGCTCTACCAGGCTTAATACTTTTTCTATCATCCTTGAAGCTTAACTTATTTCCTTTACTTAGGCTTGCCCGTGAAAACAAATAAGGAAGAACTTTTAATGCCGCTCCCTCAACCTGCCTTGCCACCCGAAAATTTAGACTGCTAATATTATGAAGCAACTTAACTTTCCCCGCCTCAATGACAGCTTTGCCGCAGAGTCCAATACGATGCCCTCCGGGTATGGTCAAATATCCCCGCCGCATCTCCTCCTCGAAAGCATATAAAGAACACTTGCTTATCAACTGCAGGGTTCGCTCCACATCCTCGCGGGAAACCTGGTAAGATCGGCTCTCTTCAACAGGAGCAACCACCTTGCCCTTTCCATCCAGAAATGCCTCCCCACCTGCCCAGTTAAGCAACAATGGCCTATTTTCCCGCAAACGAATCTCTTCTACCTTTTCCCACAAGCCAGGATCAAGATTAGCCACAATACTGCGTATTCTCGGGGCCATAAAAGGCTGTAGTTGTTCAGTAACCGGTCCATTCTTCATTTGGGCAACCTCTTTTTAACCATTATTATTCGGAAGGAGAAAGGTTTATGCTTTGGGGAGGGGAACATCCAACAAAAAAAGCTCCCCTTTAGAATTTAAAAAAGGGAAGCTTTTAAATTTGATTTTTTCTATTTTAATATATTACTCTATTAATATTTTAAAATGGTAATCCCCTGCACATTAAGGCTGGGACATTAAATTTTAATTTTTCTCTTCGTTGTCATCGATAATTACATCTTCTTCGGGGAGATACTCATCCATTGACATATTCGCACTTTCCCAGTCCACTTCTTCTTCGCTCCAATCATTAATTAAAACCACCTCTCCACAGCCGGGACAGAGAATTTCCAGATCTTCATCCTCATCAAGCACATCGTCATCTACATACACTATCTCCTGGCACTTGGGACATTCAAAACTAAATCCGCCTTCAAAATCTTCTTCCTGCACATTGTTATAACCGGCTTCCGTATCTACCTCTTCATCGTAATAATCATCTTCCAAGTCCATAAGATCTTCATCAATAGATTCGGCATATTCTAAAATATCTTCATAACTGGTATCAAGTTCAATGAGCGCTTCAGTAATTTCCTCCAGAACTTCGGTTATATGTAACAACACCTTGCCCTCTTTTTGATTTTCGTCAAACCCCAGGCCATCAATTAACCCCCTGATGTAACCTACTTTTGATTTTAATTCATGCATTACCATTTCCCTCCCCATCATTTTTTTGCTCCACAGTATTATGCTTCAAAACTTAATTCGATTCTTGCTTGCGTCCTTCTATATTATTCCCCATGGAGCATTCCGTATTCAGGGCCAACCCGGTGTAAACCACGGGGACGATTCCATCGTCTTCCCTTCGGCCTTTGCTTTACTACGGGAACTGATTAACGGGGAGATTCCTCCGGAGGAGGTGTGTACCCCTGCCTTATTCCCATCCCCTGGCACCGCTCATTCCATAATCTTTTGTTGTAGTGATAGTATCAAAAAGACAAAAAATAATCAAGATTTCCACGCCGTAAATTTTAACTGTCTGATAATCATCATTTAGGCTCTATTCTTTCTTTCAAAAATCTTTTTCAAAAGACTTACTATGCCCGTTCGATATAGCTGCCGGAGCGAGTGTCTATGCGCAGTACATCACCTTCGTTAATAAAAAAGGGAACTTGCACTACCAGTCCTGTTTCCAGAGTAGCCGGCTTGCTACCTCCAGCAGCCGTATCCCCTTTGACTCCCGGTTCGGTGTTGCTCACTTCGAGCTCAACGGTATGAGGCAAGTCTATATCAATAATTTCTTCCTGGAACACTAGCAGGTTAAAACGCTGGTTTTCTTTAATAAACTTGGCTTTTTCCCCCAACTGTTTTTCATTGAGAGCTAGCTGGTCATACGTTTCCACATCCATAATGTAAAATTCGTCATCGGCTTTGTAAAGAAATTCAACTTCTTTCCGTTCCAAATGCGCCTTGTTAACTTTTTCTCCGGCACGGAAAGTTTTTTCCATTATGGTGCCGGTTCTTAAATTTCGTAACTTAGAACGGACAAAAGCGGCTCCTTTGCCCGGTTTTACGTGTTGGAAATCTACTACCGTGTAAATTTCCCCTTCTACTTCAATGGTAAGTCCAGTTTGGAAATCGTTAGTTGTAATCATGGCTTTCACTCTCCCACTAGTTAGTGTGTTAAATTCACATTTGCATTATATCAGATCCCTCGGACTATGAGTAAGAACTTCTGCGTTTTCTTTTCTAACCAGGACCATGTCCTCAATACGGATGCCACCCCACTCCGGGATATAAACCCCGGGCTCCACCGTAACCACCATTCCCGAAAGAAGTTTATCTTTACCTTTCTGGGAAAGCGTCGGAGTTTCATGAGGCTCTAACCCCACTCCATGCCCCAGTCCATGGCCAAATTTGTCCCCATAACCGGCATCATCGATAACTTCCCGGGCCAATGCATCGACCTCCGCACCCGTCACTCCCTCTTTTATAAAGTCCAGGGCTTTTAGCTGCGCTTTTCTTAAAACCTCCCAAAGTTCCCGGTGTTCTTTTTCTGCCCGGCCCAAAAAGAAAGTACGGGTCATATCCGAAACATATCCCCTGTAATAAACTCCAAAATCAATAGTAACCAGTTCTCCTTCCTGTAATTCCTTGGCGGAAGCAACTCCGTGTGGAAGAGCACTGCGGGGACCCGATGCCACAATGTAGTTAAAACTTGGCCCCTCCCCACCTTTTTTATGCAAAATATACTGCAACTCCATGGCCACATCTTTTTCCACAATACCCGGTCTTACCAGGGGCCTGATCTCCTCAAAAGCTTCGTCAGTAAGACGGGCAGCCTCCTTAATTAACTCTATCTCCAAGGGTTCCTTAACTGCCCGCAATTTTTCCACCTGCTGACGCAATGGAATCAAGGTAGCCCCGATTTTATCTGAAAGTATTTTATAAATATAATAAGTAAGATGCTCTTCCTCGAAACCTACTTTGTCCCATCCTTCCCGCTGGCATAGATAAGCCACTGCTTCGCTGAGCTTTTTGCGCAAAGGGAAAACCTCCATGTGCGGAGCCTGCTTTTCAGCCTGCTCCAGGTAACGAAAATCAGTGAGAAGAACAGCTTTATCGGAACTGACCAGAAGGTAACCCAATGTACCGTCAAAACCACTCAAATAATTGCGATTAGCCGGCGAGCTTATGAAAATGGCATCTACACCTTCCGCAGATATCTTATGGCGTAGCTTTTCCAGGCGCCCTTCATAATCATGGTTGGCAGAAATAAAAATTCTCCTCTCTAATCCTACTTGTCTACTCCTACTGGGTTTTTTATTTCAACAGCGAAGCCAGCGCTTCCAGCCCCAGGAGGTAACCTTGCGAACCCAGGCCGCTAATTACTCCATTTACGGCGGGAGAAACAACCGACTTTTGGCGGAACTCTTCCCGGCGATAAATATTAGATAGATGGATTTCCACAGCAGGCAAGTCCGCGGCTTTTAAAGCATCAAAAAGCGCAATACTGTAGTGAGTTAAGGCAGCCGGATTAATCAAAATGGCCGCACAGCGGGCAGGTGCTTCCTGAATGAAATCGACCAGCACCCCTTCATGGTTGGATTGATGAATTTCCAATTCCAAATCCATCTCCTCCGCTTTCGCCTCCAGCTGTGTGTTTATGGACTGAAGGGTTATCTCCCCATAAATATGGGGCTCCCGCTTCCCCAACAAATTCAAATTGGGTCCATGCAATACCATTATCCGTTGTGCCAAAACCTATACCCCGCTTCCTATTAAATTTTTATCATTATAATCATAGTTCTATTGACTACTCCCCGGACTAGATTCCGAGGTTTTCTAGGCGTAATTCTATAAATCTACCCGCTCGGCTTGATTTCCCTCACTCCGGCATAGATCTCCTCCATAACCTGCCAGGGAGTTTTACCATCGGTGGGGACAACAAAATCAGAAACCTCACGGTAAATCGGCTCCCGGCTGCTCAACAATTCTTGAATACGCTCCCGGAGATTGTCTTGCTGCAGGAGAGGGCGATCGCTGCCTTTGACCCGGTGTAATATCTCCTCCACAGAAGCTGTGAGCAACACGATTACGCCTCTGTTACGCAGCATTTTCACATTTTCCTTCCTCAATACTACGCCTCCCCCCGTAGAAAGTACCAGTTCACCGGGAGAATACCGGGAGAGCCCCTTAATTGCTTCCAGCTCTTTCTGTCGGAACGATTCTTCCCCTTCATCGGCAAATATTTGGGGAATAGTCTTGCCCGTCAATTCTTCTATTAAATCATCAGTATCCAGGAAGGTTCGTTCTAGTTCCCCAGCCATTTCTTTCCCAATAGTAGTTTTCCCTGTACCCATGAATCCTGTCAGGATAACATCTCGCTCAATCCCATTAAGATCTCTGTTCATTAATATTACCTCAATATTACCTCATTTAGTAACTGCTCAGGCATTGCTAGGAAAAGAGTAAAAACACCCCCACCCCGACCCTCCCCCTTCGAGGGGGAGGGTGAAAAAACCAACAATATCATTGAATGCTTCTTCTTACAATATCTTTGGCCTAAGCAGTTACCTCATTTATATGAATTCTGGCTCTGCATTAAAATTCCTTTTATTACAACCAGTTATCGGGAGGTGAATCTGAAACCCTCACCCTTCCCGTTTTCAGGTTGACGATTATATAAAGCTTGTCCCCTTTTTCGTTAACTAGAGAAAGGGTTCCTGCTCGATTAGGAATTCCTCTGCGGTTGAAAGAAAGTCTGCCAGGGAAGTTGTTACAGGAGTAAGAAATGCCTTCTGGTAAACGCTCATAACGGTTTTCATCTGGCGTATTAACCCGGTAAAGATTGGAGGAATCAAGAAAATAAATTATACAAGTTTTACCGGAGGCCATGGCATTCTGGCGGATATAGCGCATTTCAGTGGCCATAAGTTGAGCTGCTTTTTCCAGCTGTTTTTCAGAGTGTAAACTGCCCATTCTTGGCATTGCCACCACGCCAATGATGCCCACTATGGCTATCACCAGCAGCAATTCCAGCAAAGAAAATCCCCAATCCTTTTGCCATTTATCCCGCAAGACAAATTTAGCAGTTTTCAACTCATCACCCACTCATCAAAAGATCATCTCAAAAACAAAACAAACTCAACTTCCATCTTCCATCTGGGCTTTATTGCAGGCTCTTCGTCCTCTTCTTCTTCATCTTCGTCTTCCTCATTTTCATCCTCCTCATCTACCTCATCTCCATTTTCTTCCGTCTCTTCTTCTGCTTCTTCGTCTTCTTCATCATTATCTTCCTCAGGCGCAGGCTCTTTCACTTCCGTACGGCGCAACAGAACATTTTCCACCGCAAGAGGATAAGGGAACTCCTCCAGCCTTTCCAAAAACTTCATATTGGCTTCAATCCCCGTGTTATTAACTCCCCGCACTGCCACATCAAAATCAGCCTGGTAAAATTCATTATCTTTCTGCGGCTTGGTAGAATTAACTTCCAGCAGAACTATGGGCGCTTTTTGAAACAATTCATCCAGTTCTTCAAGAACCTCCTCCATGTCCTCCATAAGAGGTATTTCTTCCTCTTTGCTTGCGTGCTCTCGCTTCAGGCTCTCCCAATCAGACTTCACCATATCCGAAAATTGCAAGTATTCCTCCAGGGACTGATTTTCACTTTCCAAAGCTTCATATTTATTCTGCATTTCCCATGTTTCTGCTGCCACAGGATAAGCCCATGCCAATGTAACCCCAATCAATAATATAAGCCCAACAGCAACTAACAGCCAGAATCTTCTACCCATAGAAGCCAGTTTTTCTTTCAATGCCTTCCCCTCACAATCCGATTTAATAACCTATATTTAATAACCTATATATTTAACTTACTAATTGTCACTCTCTAACTTTGACTTTCGTCATTCAACCGGGCTGAAATGGTAAATGCGTAATAAGTACTTCCCAGCTCATAATCATCATCGTAAATAGAGCTTTCTTCCTCTCCCGCAACTTGATACTCAACCTGCTGATAATTTACATTCTGCAAGTAATCCAGCTCACTCAGTTGCCTGGTAGCAACAGCTACATTCTGCAAATGATTTGATTTGCCCTCGATCAAAATACTGTTGTTGTCTGCAATATTGATAGTTGTCACCAGCATTTTATCTTCCAAAAGCTCCTTTATTTCCTCAATATTCTCTTTGTTTATAAAAATCCGTTTCTGCAAAGAAGATTTTAGATCTATTCTTTCCTGAAGTTCATTCATTCCCTCTTGCAGTTTTGCCAGGGATTCCACTTCTGACTGCAAAGCTGCATTCTCACTTTCCAGGGATGTGAGCTCAACAGCAAGGTTCTTCTGATATTCATGCAATAAAAATCCCCCTCCCCCTAAAACACAGAGAAGTACCAGAAATGCCGCCAGCACTATCCGTTGAATCAAAGTCTTCTGGCGGGGAGAAATATAATCGTCAGGAATAAGGTTCACTTCAGTTTTCAAGAGCCCACCACCCCTTTATAGCAAGTCCGGCAGCAACTCCAAGGCACGAAAGTTCTGCCTCGGATATGTCGGCTACTGAGGTTTCATCAAATTGAGCAGAATTAAATTCTCCCCAAACAGATGAAAAAGGAGAAAATAGTTGCACATCCATACCTGCCTTTTCTGCCAGGCAAGAAAACAAACCCTCTATCCGGCTTCCCCCGCCGGCAACCAGGATCTTATGAATATCCAAATCTTCTTCAAAGCGTCGCGTATAATATTCCAGAGAACGGTTTATTACTTCTGCCACCTCATCAAGCATATCCCCGTAGCCAGACAATTCAGAAATACCTTCCCCTTCAAGCTTTTTAAAGACATCTTCTTCTGCCAAATCATTGTTTGCCGCCAGGTGACGGCAAAAAGAATTAACGCTAAATTTAAAAATACGGGAAAAGGCATATTCTCCATCCCTAATGAGCAAAAGACTGCTACTTTCACCCCCCAAGTCCAGAACCACAACCAAACCGGCATCATCACTATCATTTTCATCCATAAGGGCATCGGCTGCCCGCAAAAAGGACAGCGGCTCTACCTCCAGGGATTTTAAGTTCAACCCCGCATACTCAATTATTTTGAGGTTTTCGTAAACAGCATCGCGGGGAGCAGTTACCAGCAAAAGCTCCAGCGAATCTTTACCTTCCACCACCCGCTCCCTTTCAAAGGCATAATCAGCAACCACCTCAGCGTTGGAACCCATAATATATTTCTGGGCCTCCCAGTTCACTGCCTTTTTCAATTCCCGGGAGGGCAAGCGGGGCAGAACCACCGTCCGCAACCCTACTTGGGGATGGTTAATACTGAGGTTAACGTCCCTGCCAATGAAATCAAATTCTTCCATGCGTTTTTGCAACCAGCGCCCTAAAGATTCCTGCTTATCTTTGCCTTTTTCCAAATCCCAATCATCCGGGAAAGGGATAATGGCGTGACAATGCAGGGCTACTTGCATGCCCTGGCGGCAAAACTGAACCAACTTCAATTGGCTGGCTCCCAGTTCTATTCCAATGGGTGAATATTTCTTTCTCCAATTAAAAAGTGCTCTCCTGCGCCCCAAGCTCAAGTTTTTCCAACCTATTCTTTCCATATCAACCCATCTTACCTCCTGCCCCTCACTCTAAGACACAGAAAAATATGCCATTGAGCAAAGGATGTATTTAATAATAATAATAATAATAGTAACTGCTCAAGCATTGCTGGGAAAAGAGTAAAAACACCCCCACCCCGACCCTCCCCCTTCAAGGGGGAGGGAGAAAAAATCAACAATATCAATGAATGCTTCTTCTTACAATATCTATGGCCTAAGCAGTTAATAATAATAACCTAACCCTATTCCGTTATATAAGGCCTGAATAACTGACGTTTTACCCAGCCTTGCCCCGGCAGGAAAGGGGCGTATTCCGGAACAGTCTCTTCCGGGCAAGCCTGATAAATCAGAGTATACGGGCCCTGAACTGAAACTTCACTGCCCATGGCCGTGCCTCGCAGCACAAAACCGTACGGAACTTCTATCCCTCCGGCTCCAACAGTAAATTTCTCCACAGCAACAACCAATCCCTCCATCTCCACACCGGCAGAAGGAACCTCCTTATTACCATTCCCGCCCTCCCGGGGAGCATAGTTTCCCATTGTTTTCACTTCCTCGCCGGATTCTGCAGGGGAAACCGTAAAGTTATTACAGAAAAATACTCCCTTTAAAAATATTCCGCTCTGCTCACCATCGCCGGGGAGGATGGATATCCGCAAATCCAGGTTTCCATCCACTACCAAAACTCCGTCAAATTCAAGGGGTGCATATGATGATTCACCATTATATGTATTATCTATGGTTAGATCTCCGGAAACCCTGACTACATTTCCGCTAAAATGATCAACTTCTTCCTTTCCCCATATTTCTCCACCGGGTACTTCTATAATCTCTTCTTCCCCATAAGTATCTCTCAGCCGGCATAAAAATTCTTCCTGCAAACTAATAAAATCCAAATTTAATGGAGCAACCATCTCAAATCCGGCATTACGGGGATTTTTCTCACTCCCCTCCTCTTTGGGGAAGATCATGTAGTAGCTACCCTCTTCTTCGCCACCTTCATCCGGGATAAAATCGGCCCCCTCTTTACCATCTTCTACCTCCACCCACAATTGAGGTGAGTACTGCTCTCCCCAAATCGACTCCGGAGGCAAAGGATATTGCCGGCTGAAAGTTAGAGCAGCTCTATCTCCGGTCTCAGGCAACAAGTGAAAAATACTTTTGTGAGACCACGGCGCTCCCTCTATAAATAGATAGTGGTTGGTGTGGACACCCCCATAAACACCCCACTCATCACTTACGACCTCACCGGGCGGGGCAACTCCACGCAGGTGCAACCTTTTATCTGCTACAAGAGCCCGACTGTAATATGGAGAACGCTCCACCAAAGCCCATGTGGTCAGCAATCGGCACTCCCCTTCATAAACGACTTCACCGCAAGAAGACAACAGCACCTCATTGGCAGAAAGATCAGAAAGACAACTAATGCCAAGTGGCAAACTGCCTTCATGGTCGGATGTATGGTCATACTTATCCAGTCGGTAAGAACCGATGCCCGAGTTTTCCGGATTTACTTTAGCCTCATAAGGCGTTGAAAGTTTTACCCCGGTGTTCAAGGCAGCTACGCCAAACTCTATTCCGGAGCGGGAAGCATAAAAGACTTCCTGGTCTATCTTGTATTTCTGGGAAGTTCGGAGCTCAAGCATAGCCAGTTGCATCAATCCCAAAGCCAGTATGGAAACCACAGTGCAAAGAATTAACACCAAGGCCAAAACTGATCCCCGGGAGCCCTCCGCTTCCTCCTGCAGAAAAAACCAGGAGAAGAGAGAGACCCCCCTACCGCCCATGATACTCTCCCTGCAAGTTCTCTAGCTTCACGATATTCTTAATCCGCTGCGTCTCAGCCCCATTTTCATGGTTATCCCCTGACTGCAAAACATACTCTATCATCCTCTTGCTTTCATCTTTATAACTAAATTCAAGTTCTTTAACATTATCAGCTAGAAAATAAGGGGTTGAATTGACATACCTAAAATCGCCGCTATCTATATTCAGTATTTTTTCCCTGGCTTTAAGGATTTGATCCCCATCGCCCACCCAGATACGGGTATATACAAAGTAGGTGCTTTCCTGGCCGCAGAAACCGTCCTCCCAGTAGCTCAAGTAAATTTCGTTGCTGTTGCCGGCCTGAGGCAGATCGTGCTCCCAGAAAGCGAGCCAATCCTCGCCCAGCCAAACCCAGGAAGCATAACGCAAATAGTCATCCAGGGATTGAGCAGCCTGACGTAGATTCTGTTGATTCTCCTGGCAAGATGTGCCCCGCTCCCAAGTAACTGCACCGGCATAATACAGAGAATAAGCAGCAGCAACTACCATAGAAAGCATTGCAGCGGCAATTAACAGTTCAACTACAGTGAAGGCATCTTCATTAACTGGAATTTTTCTCATTATGGGCTGTTTTATCTCATTTCATATCTTTTTAACGTAACTGCTCAGGCATTGCCAGGAAAAGGGTAAAAACACCCCCACCCCGACCCTCCCCCTTCAAGGGGGAGGGAGAAAAAACAACAATATCAATGCATTATTAATCTTTTCATACTTTCACCCCTTTTTTTAAAAGGGAGAAAAAACAACAATCCAATGAATTATTAATCTTTTCATACTTTCACCCCTTTTTTCAAAGGGAGAAAAAACAACAACATCAATGAATTATTAATCTTTTCAGAATTTCACCCCTTTTTTAAGAGGGAGAAAAAACAACAATATCAATGAATGCTTCTTTTTACAATGCCTTTGGCCTAAGCAGGTACTTTTTATCTAAAAAATAGGCAAGAATTCTCCTGCCTCTAAGCTGATCGTAGATGAGAGATGTCTTTATTATACCTTTGCACACTCCAAAAGTCAATTTCTAGAAGATAATGGAGGACTCTGGCATGCAGGCTATCTGTTACCTGTTGTGAGCTTAACGGGCAAGCAGAATTTCCTGTTCCATGCTTCGCTCGTGTTTTTTAACTTCTTCCCCATTCCAAAAAACCTTCACTTCCACATGAAGCACCGGCACTGTCTTTTCTTCACCCTTCACGGGCATGTCTTTTTCCTTCACGAGAGAAGTGCGCCGGAATGCCGGATAGCCTTCTATTTCTTCGTAACCTTCCTCCACTCCCGCTTCTTCTTTGAACCCTCTTTCTTCTATATCGGCTCTTGAAAGAATTGAAATCTCCTCCAGCCTCATCCGGGAAAGTTTTACCGCCACAGTTTCTTTGCTACCGTCGGTCACATAATTTGAAGCCACCTGCATAATACCCACCAGTGCTACCGTCATGGCTCCCAAAATGGCTATGGAAATCAAAACCTCCACCAGCAGGAAGCCATTCCCGGTATTCTGCCACCCTGTTTCTGTTCTATCAGAATATAAATTTTTAAACACAGTGTCTCCTTCAAATAGCCTCCTGCGGAAGCTTGCAGAGGCGTCAAAATATTTTAATGAAGATCTTAGCAGAAAATCAAAGGTTCAAGTACCAGGCCAAAATCTGGCTGCCCCAGAAAACCTCGATAACCACGGCAAGAGAAAGGAAAGGGCCAAAGGGGACCATGTCCTTTCTGGTAAGACGGCGCAACATAAGCATTATGACCGCAAAGCCCCCACCCAGCAGAAAGCCCAGAAGCAATACCAGCAAAACCCCATGCAGGCCCACAAAAAAACCTACCATGATCATGAGCTTGAAATCCCCGGCACCCATGCCACCCTTGCCCAGGATGAATATAACCAGCATGACTCCTCCACCCACAAGCATTCCCAGGCCGGCATCCGCCCATTCAGCCCAGGGCATAGTTCCCCATATAGAATCCACCAACCTGAGCAAAACCCCGGTTCCCAGGCCAATACCCAGAAGAACATTGGGTATGCGGCGGAAATCTATATCGATGAGTGAAATCACCAGCAAAAGGCAGAGTAAAAACAAGTTTGTCGCAGCTCCCAGGGTAACCTCCTGATACCATGGAACTGCTACAAAGAGAACAGCAGTGGCCAACTCTACCAGTGAATAGCGGATGCCAATGCTGTCGCCACAATACCGGCATCTACCCCTTAACAAAAGGTAACTGAGAACCGGAACTAGATCCTTAACCTGTAAAGGTTGCTCGCAAGCAGGACAGGAAGAACGGGGAAAAATGACTGAAAGCTGGCGCGGAAAGCGATAAATTACCACATTGAGAAAACTTCCCACCATCAAGCCCAGTATAAAAAGAATAAGATAAAAGATTCCTTCCGCCATCATTTAAGCCTCATTTCTTGAATAATTTATTCTAAATAATCTTGTATTAATCATAATACACACCTTCTGCCAGGCTTTCAACACTATCCCCATCAAGCAGATAACCCGGGTCCACATGGAAGGGACTAGCAGGTATTTCAGGCAAATAACCCTTCTCCACCAGTTCGTGTTCCCGGTCATGAGCATAAAATTTGTGCGGGTTCGACTGATGGGGTGCCGAAGGGTAAACACCGTGATCCCGATAATAAAAGTTTACTGCTCCTTGTAATAGTTCGACGTTGATCCTGTCCGTTTCCTCCCTGGCTCCGGCATACCTATCACCCAGCATGGGCACAGCGATGGAAAGCAAGATGCCCAGTATGGCCACTGTTATAATTAGCTCCACCAGAGTAAAACCACTCTCGTTAAACAAACGGGGGTTCAAAGAAAATTTTTTCATAAAATATGCCCTTTCTTTATTTCCCAAACCGAATTGCGGTTTAAAATCTTTCGTACATCTGAAACATGGGGATAACCAGGGAAGCAACCAGAACCCCCACTATGAGCCCTACTGTCAAAAGAATGGCCGGTTCCAGTGTCTGGCGCAAGCGATCCACAATGTATGTTACTTCTTTTTCATAGTAATCCGCCGCATGATTCAGCATCTCCTCCAGGTTGCCTGTTTCCTCACCTACCTGGATCATTTCCGTCATCATATCCGGAAAAAGTTCACTGTTTTTAAAAGATGCAGCCATGGATCGTCCTTTGCTGATCTCCTCCGCTGCATTTTCAAGGGCTGCAGCGTAAAACCGGTTGTTCACCATTCCCCTTAAAAGCTCCAGGGTGCCCAGAATATTTACCCCGCTCCGCAAGAGGCTGCTCATATTACGCGCCAGGTGATATACTTTCATTTTAATGTAGATCGTTTTAAACAACGGCAGCTTCATCTTCAATTGTTGAATCCACTGCTGCCCCTTTTCCGTTTTGGCCAGCCGTGAAAAAATTATTACTCCTCCAGCTAATATAAATGCAAGTAAGTACCAGTAATCTATCAATCCCTGGCCCAGGGCCATAACCACCAGGGTGATCCCCGGCAGCTCCACCCCCATACTTTGAAACATGGAGCCAAAAGTGGGCAGGATAAAGAAAACCATTACTCCCAGCACCAGCAGGGCCACTATGGAAACCACCACCGGATAAACCATGGCCGAACGAATTTTCTCTTCCGTATCGCTCTGGCGCTCGTAGTGAACACCCAATTGTTCCAGAACCCGGGGCAAAATCCCCCCTGTTTCGCCGGCAGCTATCATTCCCACCATAAGGGGTGGAAAAAATTGCGGATAAGCGGACAGGGAAACAGAGAGCGAACTTCCTTTTTCCACCTCCATGGCAACCTCGTGTAGTTTTTCTCCCAGCAGCTCATTTTCAACTTGATTACAAATTACATATAATGCCTTTAATACTGTAAACCCGGCACCCAGCATAGCTCCGAACTGTCTGCAAAATATCATGTGATCGCGGGAAGATACTTGCTTCTTAAAGCGGTATCTGCGGAGGCTTTGCCACCATTCCTGCCACATACTTTTTTGCTGCAAACACAATATGGTATAGTCCATCTTGAAGAGTTCTTCCATGGCTTTCTGCCTGGTTGCCACTTCCAGCTCGCCATTTTTAACTTCTCCCTGCCAGTTCTTAGCTTTATAATAAAATTTGGCCATTGCCGTTGTCCCTCCCCCACCTCTTTTCTAAACCCGGCTTATGCAAACGGAGTTAACGCTATCGGCCTAAACTTCCATCATCTCAGACATGGCCACCCTTACCACTTCTTCCACCGTAGTTATCCCCTCTGCCGCTCGTAACAAGCCATCAGCAAAAAGAGTCTTAACCCCCAGGTTTTTTGCTTCTTCCCAAAGCCTTTCTGCCGAAACCTCCTCCGAAATTAAATTCCTCATATTCGGCGTAAAGGGCAATATCTCATGAATAGCAGTACGCCCCTTATATCCAGCATTGCAGCGCTTACATCCCTTGCCTATATAAAGCCGAGATGGAGGAGTTATCTCAGCTGTCTCAAAAAAATAATTTTCCCTGTCAGAAGGTTTGTGCTCCTTACGGCAATAATCGCAAATATTGCGAACCAGCCTTTGCGATACAACACCAGCCAGGGAAGGTGCCACCACAAAATCGGGCACTCCCATTTCCAGCAGGCGAATCACTGCCTGGGGAGCATTATTAGTATGCAGGGTGCTGAATACTTTGTGCCCAGTCATTGCAGCCCTGGTTCCCATTTCCGCTGTTTCCCGGTCTCGCATTTCTCCCACCATGATCACATCGGGATCCTGCCGCAAAATGGCTCGCAGACAGACAGCAAACGTAAGCCCTGCCTGAGTATTAACCTGAACCTGGTTAATCCCCTCCAGCCAATATTCTACCGGGTCCTCTACCGTAACTATGTTACTGGCTAATTGGTGAATGTGATTCAATGAAGAATAGAGGGTAGTAGTTTTGCCGCAACCGGTAGGACCGGTTAGCAAAATAACTCCCGAGGAGTGCACCAGCAAGCTTTTGTAAATCTGGTAATTTTTAGACGAGAAACCGATGGATTCCAGGGGAAGCACAATGCGCTCCTTCTCCAAGAGGCGCAGTACCACCTTTTCTCCATGCATGGTAGGGAGAGTGGAGGCTCGCATATTAATATTAACCCCATTGACGGTTTGCTTAAACTGCCCATCCTGGGGTAATCTTTTTTCGGCTATATCCATTCCGGCCATGATCTTAAGGCGGGAAATCACGTGAGAGCGGCTTTCAAGAGGCAGCGACCCAGTTTTTTTGAGATTTCCGTCAACCCGGATGCGAATCAACAAACCTTCTTCCATTGGCTCTATGTGAATATCGCTGGCTTTTTCCGCCACTGCCCTTTCAATGATATTATTAACCATTTTGACTATCGGCGCTTCTTCCACTGATGACTGGAAATGGTAACTTGATTCTTCCTCTCTCAAGAAGCCGGAATTGAAATTGGAACTTTCATCTGCAGGAGCATTCTCTGTATTGATTTTCTCATCTTGCAAACCCCGGTAGTGATTTAAGGCGTGGAGGATAGCCGACTCCGTAGCAAGGACTAGTTCTACCTTCCTTTGATATGCCATGGAGATATCTTCTAAAGCAATTATGTTGGTGGGATCTGCCGTGGCCACCACCAGCTTGTCCTCCTGCTTTTCAATAGGAAAAAGAAGATTGCGCCGAACAAAATCCGGGGATATGGAAGTAGCCACCGCCTGATCTATCTGTAAATCAAACAAATCGACGTAGGGAATAGAAAGCTTTTCTTCCAGTAGTTCCAGAAGCTTTTCCTCGGTAATAAGCTTGCCAGACAGGACCAGCTCCCGCAAGCTCTGCCCTGTTTTTTTCTGCTCAATTAACAATTCTTGCAAAGTCAAAGAACTGAGCATCCCTGATTCTGCAAGAATGTCCTCGAGCCTTTTTGGATTAAACTTCCCCACCCGGGCTGCATCTCCTTTTTCTTCGAATATGAGAGCAATATGAAAGCGTTAATTGAGCGAATCTAATTAATTTTCTACAGCACGGCGCATAACTTCCACCGGGGCTTCCAGGTCAGGAAAGAAATGCTCAAAGGCCATTACCGCCTGCCAGAAAAGCATGCCTTTTCCGTTATGAACCCGGCCTCCCTGTCTTTCATAATTTTCCATCATTTCCGTAACTTCCGGGTTATAGCGCAAATCCACCAGCAATCCGGCTTTTAAGCCATTGTTCCTTCCTACTTCCTCAATTGCTTCCAGCACTTCGGGAACATCAAATGCCAGCGAATTCACCACCAGGTCGGCATCAGAAATTTCTTTCTCCAGGGCAACTTTTTCCAGGGTGGTTGCCTGCACTTCTGCAATAGAAGTTTCTGCCTCCAGCAGCCTGGCAAGCTCACGGGCATTTGAAAGGGTCCGGTTGGCTATCACCAAGCTCTGAATACCTTCAAAGGCCAGGGAAAAAGCTACCGCCCTGGCAGCTCCACCTGCCCCAATAACCAGAACCCTGTCTGTGCTTAAATCTTCCCCACAATCTTCTTTCAGAAATCGGCAAAATCCGGGGCCATCAGTGGTATAACCTTGCAGGCTTCCCCGGTGGTTAACTACCGTATTTACGGAGCGAACAAGAGTAGCTTCCCTGGACACTTCGTCCAGAAAAGAAATTATTTCTTCCTTATAAGGAGCAGTCACATTAAATCCACCTATCCCCAAGGCTCGCAACCCGTTTACAGCTGCAGACAGGTTTTGTGCATCTACCTCGAAAGCCAGGTAACAGCAATTGAGCCGGTGATGATCAAATGCAGAGTTGTATAATTGGGGAGAAAGAGAATGACGCACAGGATCCCCGATTAAGCCATAGGGCAAAGTGCGAGCGTCTATATTTGAAAGCGGCGAATTATTCGCAGGTGAAGTCACTGAATTCATGCCTCCATCACTAAACAATTTCTGCAATTAATGGTTAAAATACATTAAATAATTTTAGTTTTATCAAGGGCTAATCATTGAACTTTAGCTAAACTCTAAACTTTTGGGCATGTATCTACTAAATATTAACTGGCGAGACAAAGAAAGTCAAGAAGAGAAATTATTTGCCAATCCCCGTCATAGGCAGAAATCAAGCTTTATTGTTATTTTTCTTCAACTTTTTCAGTATTAATGCGGCGCAACACGATTTTTTCCAGGCGGCGCATGATCCTGGTCCAAACAAAATCCTTTGAGGTCAACTGGGGGACCAGAACGGTAAATAGACCCAACCGGTTTCCACCCAGCACATCAGTGAAAACCTGGTCTCCTACGGCTGCTGTTTCCTCCGGGCGGAGCTCCATTTTTTTCAGGGCTCTGCGAAAAGCTTTGCGCAAAGGTTTGTTGGCATTCCAAACCCCAGGCAAACCTACCTGCGAAGACAAGTTTTCTCCCCTAACAGGTGAATTATTCGAAACCACGCAAAGGCGAAAACCTTCATCTTTTAAATATTTTATCCACTTGATCATTTCCGGATCAATATCCATACTTCCCCAGGGGACCAACGTATTATCCATATCCAGAATAATTCCCCGGATACCTTTATCCTTTAAGAATTGAGGTTCCAACTCGTAAATGCTATTCAAATATAAATCAGGGTAAAGATTATTCCACATAAATATAAACTTCTCTCCTATAAAAAAACATCCCTGCATATATCCCTAAATTACCAACATAAATTTCCTACACACTTTCGGTCTTGTGATATACTAAATTATAAGTTATAAATGATACAGTGTAAAGAAAGGCAAATGGCAATAAATACCAGTAGCAGGAGGGTTTAACGTGTATAAGATTGCAGTAATACCGGGCGATGGAACCGGACCGGAACAAGTCCGGGAAGGCTTGAAAGTTATGGATGCAGTTGCGAAAAAATACGGATTTAATTACTCCACCGAGAACTATGATCTGGGAGGCAGTTTTTACAAACGAACCGGAGAGGTGCTTCCCGATAGCATTCTGGAAGAACTAAAGGAGTTCGACGCGATTTTCTTGGGTGCCATCGGTGACCCCGACGTAAAGCCGGGCATTCTGGAAAGAGGGCTTCTCTTAAGGCTTCGCTTCGAACTCGATCTTTACATTAACCTGCGGCCGGTTAAGCTTTACCCCGGCGTTTATACCCCAATTAAAGACAAGGGGCCGGAAGAGATTAACATGGTAGTGGTCCGGGAAAACACGGAAGGGCTGTATGCCGGAGGAGGCGGATTTCTACGCCAGGGAACTCCCGACGAGGTTGCCATCCAGGAATCAATCAACACCCGTAAAGGAGTGGAACGCTGTTTGCGCTTTGCCTATGAATACACTCAAAACCAGCGTAAACGCCAGAAGCTTACCTTATGCGGCAAAACCAATGTTCTGACCTACGCTTTTGACCTCTGGGAAAGAGCCTATTATGAAATTGGGAAGGAATACCCGGACGTGGAGAAAGATTACGCTCACGTGGATGCTATCTGCATGTGGATGGTAAAAAACCCGGAGTGGTTTGACGTAATAGTCACTGACAACATGTTCGGCGATATTATTACCGACCTGGGAGCAATGATCCAGGGAGGAATGGGTGTTGCTGCCGGTGGAAATATCCATCCCGGTAAAATCTCCATGTTCGAACCTATCGGCGGCTCTGCCCCCAAGTACACAGGCAAAGATATTATTAACCCCATTGCCTCTATCTGCGCAGCTTCATTAATGCTGGAACAACTGGGGGAAAAAGAAGCTTCCGTTTCCATAGAAAAAGCAGTGGCCACTACATGCGAAAAATATCTCCACAGTTTAAACGCAGGCGAAATGGGTTATTCCACCTCTGAAACGGGAGATTTAGTAGCTTCGCTTTGTGAATAACTGAATACCCCGTCAGGGCACACGAAGAAAAGCAGCAATATTCTACTTTTTTGAAGGACGGGAGGGGCGGGAAGGAGTAGCTTTTACATAAGGTTTATCATTATCGGGAGCCCGGGGATGTTGCTCATCTTTTTCCCGTTTTTTCTTTTCAATTTTTCTTTCCCACCTCTCCAAAGCCAGGCGCTTTTTCTCTTTTGTCCCGAAAATAACATCAAATACCAAAAACACTGCTGCACCCAGCAGGCAGATCATCCCCACCCAATCTCCCCATTCCACCACAAGTGAGTCACCACTGCCGGGAGGAATATCGGCAATTAAGATTTCCCGGGCCGGATGAGAAGACAATGACTTTCGCTCTATTCTGCCATGAGGATCGATGATGGCCGAAACATGCTGATCATCAGCAACAACCAGGGAGAGACTATTTTCCAGGGCGCGATAGACGTTATGAGAAAGCCTCATTCGGGCTATTGAAGGTGCATCGCGGGAAGAAACAGTGACTATTCTGCTTCCCTCCCGGGTAATTTCCCGCAAGGGCTCCGTAAAATCTATTTGAGCAGAATTTGCAGTTCCCAGGTGCCCTATGAGGGTCTGGTGAGAAGTTCCCAGGAAAACCCCATCTGGAGAAAGAATGGTTGCCTCCGCCTCTTCGTCTGGCAACTGGTAAGTTACGATCAAATGAGAACCTATCTCTTTGGCAAAATCCTTAAATATATCGGTGCCTTCATGACGTGGGTTAAATGGAAGAGCACCTTCGTTCCAAACGATTAGTTTGGCATTTTCATCGGCTGCTTCTCGGGTTAACTCCTTTAAGGTATCCAGGTCTTCCTGGAACTCTACCCGATCCCGGGTAACTTCGATGGTCTCCCCTTCCACCTCCACTTCATAAACAAACTTCCCCGGCTGGATTGACGCCGCTCTCAAGGCGGGAGTGGGGCTTTCCAACAAAACCAGGCTATAACCTATCCAAAATATCAACAACACTACAAGGCCATATAGCCAGAATCTGGCCATAAAAACATTCACCACTCCGCCATCATGCAGGCTTGTCCCCAAATCATCCAGCAAGGATATAACCCTTTGGGCCAACACATAATTTACTAAGATAATCAGCAGGCTTACACCAAATACCCCCACCAGGCTGGTCGGTTGAATTAACCAAAATTGTTCGTAAAGGGAGTTAGCCAAAAAACCAGCTGTGCCCAGAGAAGAAAACAGAAGACGGGCCATTTCCAGCCCCACCCACATGATAGCACCTTCCAAAACAAAAAAGCGGTAATTAGTCCGGTTATGGAAGGCTCTCTGATAAGTGCCTATTAAAAAGACAATGACTCCCATGGCGTAAGGGAAAAAATATAAATAGGGATCCCCGGTTTCCAGGTGCATGGGATAAAAATATCCCCACATGAATCCTCCTACGCCCAGGCCCAGCGCTATGCCCGCAAGACGAAACGGTATTACCCGATGAGCAGCCACCAGGATGGGCACAAATCCGCAAAAAATAAGGGGCCAGAATCCATAAGGAGGAAAAGCGAGGGCAAGCAGGGCTGCCCCGGAAGCCGCCAGGGCAATTCCGCCTATAACCCTTAGCAAAACGAACAAAAACCCTCTTCCGGAAGAGGCTGCCTCTTCATCCTGCTCTCGTGCCGAAACACCTACTTCTGGAGTTTCTTTCTTTTTTGAAGCCATCCAGCTTCCTCATTTCCTTTTAATTTTCCGGGACTTATCATAATAATATACGGCATTACTTCAAAAGGCCGGGAACCTAACTTTAAATGTAGATACTCGCCATATTGCGCTACCTCAGTTCCTCCAGAGCTTCCTGCAGCACTGTTAGAAACCTCTCGTTCTGCTCTTCCGTCCCATAATTAACCCTAATGTGGGTAGGATAACCGAAAATATCGCCGGTGCGCACAATCATGCCCCGCTTAAGCATGCACTGGAAAAGCGCCTGGGAGTCCACACCCGTATCCAAAAAGAAAAAGTTAGCCTGCGTATAAACCGGTTCCAGGCCTATTTTCTGCAACCCTTTATTAATTTGTTCCCGGCCATTTTTCACCATTTCTTGGCTGCGGCGAAGGTGTTCCTCATCATAAAGAGCGCTGGTCGCTGCTGCCTGGGCCATGGAATTCACGTTAAAAGGCTCCCGGACCCGGTTTAGATCTTGAATAATGGGGGCAGGAGCTATCCCGTATCCTACTCTCAATCCAGCCAAACCGTATATCTTGGAAAATGTACGCAAAACCAGAACCGGTTTTTCTTCTCGGACATAGTTTAAGCTTTCAGGATACTCGGGATCGGTTGCGTACTCGTAATAAGCCTCGTCCAGGACGGTGATAACCCCATCTGGCAGCTTCTGTAAAAAATCCTCCAGTTGTTTTTTGTAGGCAATCGTACCGGTGGGATTGTTGGGAGTACAAATAAACACGAAGCGAGTTCGATCAGTAACCATATCCAACATCTTTTGCAGATCATAGCTGAAATCCGGCTCCAGGTCATAGTAATTTATATTGCTTCCCATTATGCGGGTCACAAACTCGTATTCAGAAAACGAAGGCTGCGGCATAATTACTTCGTCTTCGGGTTCAAGGTACGTTTCCGCCAAGAGTTTGAGGATTTCATCAGATCCGTTTCCGATAATAAGCTGGTCTTCTTGTACCGCAAGTTTTTCGCAAAGAGCCCTTTTCAGCTCAAAACAGTTACCGTCAGGATAGTAGTTTGCCCGCGGTATTTCCTCCTGCATGGCTTCCTGTGCTTTGGGCGAAGGCCCCAGCGGATTCTCATTGGAAGCCAGCTTGATAACATCTGTCAACCCCAATTCTCTTTTTACTTCTTCGATTGGTTTACCCGGCACATAGGGTTTAATCTTCTCCAGGCAACCTCGCTTTTCTGGCTTCTGCATTTTTTTACCTCCATTCATAACTAAGTTTTAAATTCATAACTCCAATTTGCATTCACATAACTCAGTTTTGATTTTATTTTTCCTGCAAACAGTTTAACCTAACTGCGTATAATTTGCCAACAGGACAATGAAACATTATTGTGAAAAAATAAATATCCACAAGCATAAAATAAGTTCGTCAGGCATATAGGTTATCAGAGGGGGGATATCTGTGTTCTTTATAAGCATAGAAAAAAAATGGTTGATCGTAGGACTGGTAACACTTATTCTAATTATTGCCCTTTCCATAGCCATGGCAACTGGAATGCCGGCTCAAATATTGCCAGCTATGGAAACTACCGAACGACTGGTACCCATTTATTATGTAGAAACACCGGAAAAGAAAGTAGCTCTTTCTTTTGACGCTTGCTGGGGCGCTGAAAAAACGCCCCAGATCCTGGATATTCTTGATGAATACGATATCCAGACCACCTATTTCGTGACCGGAATCTGGGCTGAAGAATACCCGGAATGGGTCAAAGAAATTGCCGAAAGAGGCCATGAACTGGGCAACCACACTTCCACTCACCCGCATCTGAGCCAACTATCTGCAGAAGAAATTGAAACCGAATTAAAAGATGTGGAAGAACTTATCTATGAACTCTCCAGTCAGCGCACCCGCTTATTTCGTCCTCCTTACGGGGAATATGACAATAACGTGATAACTACCGCCAGTGATCTCGGTTATTACACGATTCAATGGAGCATAGATTCCCTGGACTGGAAAAACCAGAGCAGCGAAGTTATAACAGACAGGGTTACCAGCAGAGCCCACAATGGAGCAATAATTCTATTTCACAACAACGGGCTTAATACCGCCGAAGCCCTGCCGGAAATAATCGAATTCTTCCAAGAGAATAACTACGAAATAGTTCCCATTTCCAAGTTGCTCTATCAAAAGGATTACGTCATAGATCCCCACAGCGGCGCTCAAAAGCCAGCTCGTTAATTACTTCAACTTGTCCAGGTTGCTCTCTACTTCCTGGCCAAATTTTGAAATGACCCCCCGGGTGAAATCCCTCACATCAAGTTCCGGGTCTTTCAGAAGTGGAGTAAGCTCCATGGCATAAATAGCATGGGTGTATCTGTCAGTATCATGGGAATCTGCGAAAGTAGCGTTAGCTCGTTTACGTCCCTCTATGGCCAGATCATAACGTTTGCCACCCGCCACTTGGGAACGATGGACTTTGAGCAGTTCCTCTGCCAACTGTGGCCGAGTAGAAACATCCAGAACTACCTTATCCTCATCAGGCAACCAGTCTAAGCCCCTCCAAACCTCGCACCCATAAATCCGTTGCGGATGCAAATCACGGGGTAACCCCTTTAAAGCTTCTATCAGCCGTAAAACCACGGCCACATGAGTATCATGTTTGTCGGCAGGGTTATGGGTGTATATAAAACGAGGGCATGTAATTCTAAGTATGTTTTGGATCTCCTCTACCAACTTAGCCGCAGGAGGCATCTTAACTTCAGCACTGGGGTAACCCATCAAGACCACGCCGGCATAATTCCCCAACCTGGCCGCTTCTTTCTGCTCCTCTTTACGTATCTGAACCATTTCTTCATCAGTACAGGAAGCGTAAGGACCACTACGGGGACTGCCCCTTCCGTCAGTAACTACCACCCCGGCAAACCATTCATCATTGTTTTCGTAACTTTCCAAAATCCCGTGAGTGGCCATTAATTCCAGATCGTCCTGGTGGGCCCCGATACCCAGGTGAGTAGTTCTCTCCAGTGCTGCCTGCACCGGAGTTTCGTCCGGGATATAAATTTCCGCTTCCCTGTTACGCAATTCCATTGTGCTCACCTTTACCTAAATTATTAGTAATGACTTTCCGCGTTAAAACGCGAATCTAGCCTAACCATCTATATAAAATAAGAACGTTTTTATAGTTGAGGCAAACTGGCTGCGGCAATGGACTGTCCCACCCGGCGTGTGGATTCATCAGGAAGGTGAATTTTTATTTGCTCATGCACATCAGGGAATTCATCAGATAGTATTTTCTCAGCTTCCGTATAGATAATATTTCCCCCTTCCCCTGAGGTAACTCTGCCCAGAAGAAGGACGTTCTTCACATCATAAAACTCGGCATAATGGGGCAAGGTATAACCAAGATAGCAACCAATGGATTCAAAAACTTGCCGGGCTCTTTTATCTCCCCTGTCCAGCAAATTCTGAACTTCTTTTAATTTCTCCGCGGGAGTAAGCTTGTCATCCAGCTCAATGCCTGCCACCGGGGCAAGCTTGATCACTCCATCCTGAGAAAAATATTTCACACCACACCCAAAATCCCCGGACCACTCATCAGTCATAGCCGAGGGGTTATAATCCACCGGCATAAAGGCCAGTTCATTCAACCACCCGGTTATGTTCCCGTTTTTGTCCACATATCCACCAGCTTCACTGGTTCCCATGGCAATACCCAGCACGCAGCCATCTCCCAGATCCATGGAACCTGCCAGAGCAGTTACATCCCCGTCATTGGCCACCACCATGGGCACTCCACCAAACTCCTGCTGTATCTGTAAGTAAATGTCCTTTACCTTTTCCTCAAAAAGTTCATTGGGAACTTTTATAAACAGAGAAGCGGCCATTGCCCGGTTATCAATATATATGCCGGCAGAACTAACGCCAATGGCATCAACCCGTGGCAGATAAGAAGCAGCAGTTTTCATGGCTGCCAAAATTTCTCCATAATGATAGTCCGGATCGCTGTTTTCCTTGGGATGCCATACCCTTTCCTCGCTGTAAATTGCTTCCCCATCTACCACAGCAGAGACCTTAAGATCGCTTCCGCCGGCGTCAAAGCCAATGCGGTTACCCCTGAAATCGCCTCCCACCGGCCTGGATTCCTCGCGAGGCGCCGGAACCTGGTCCATAGAAGCAAGCTCTACCGTGAAAGGTTTTTCATAAACATGGCTCATAAAATGAGCGTCAAACTCCCTCAACCCCCCAGGGGAATATGCTTTTTTGATATATTCTCCGGTGGAAAGAGGTCCACTAATTGTTAGTTTCCATCCGCCCCGAGACCACAGGAGAGTTTTTACCAGGCGCTCCACGAAAAAATAGTTAGCCTCCGACATTGGAGAGCTTTCATCGAACACCCTGGTTTCATAAGTGGAAATTTTTCCGTCATTTCGTTCCAGGGCAATATAGAGAGGCACCGCCTGCCCCGAATTATCCACGGCCTCCCGAAATGCCCTATTTTCCAAGACAGGAGGGCGGAAATCCCGGTCCAGAGGCGGCAATTTTTGAGGCAGCGTGGTCTTTTCTGGCCAGTTCAAAACATTCATCCTCCGGAATAATTTTTTTCATTGAAATAAAAACAGTTCAAATCATATCCTCATTATTTTCTTCTTCTTCATCATTTTCATCCTCATCATTTTCTTCATCATTATTTTCTTCGTTTTCTTCCTCGTTTTCTCCTTCTTCAATTTCCTCCAATTCTTCCAGAGTCTCTTCCAGGTTTTTCATGGCAAGGGATGCTTTTATCTTTAATATTTCGTGTTCTTCTTCCTGTTCCAAAACCCTTTTAAATTCTGCAAGGGAGGTTTTAAGCTCACTAACTTTTTCCGGATTATCATCTTGCAAAGCATTAGCTACTCTGGCCTGTTTTGCCTCCATGATTTCAAAACTGTCTTGCGCTTCTTCGTATTCAGCATGAGCAGCTTCCAGGACCACCCGGCGCAGGTAATACTTCATCTCCATCACTTCCGGTACAGCTTCTTTCCCATAGGGAACCATAAACTCGGCCAGAGGCCCGGTTAGCTCGTTGGCAGAAGCCATCACCTCTAACCGGTTATTCCCCGCAGATAGGGAAGTAAGTTCATCCAGTTCCTCTTCAAATGCAGAGGCTGCACCCGGTGAAATCTCTTGATCCTGCAGCTGTGGCTTCAGCACATCCCAAAATTCATGGATAGAGGTAACATTGGATTCAATATTGTCCCAGGCTGCCTCCCAATGAGCAGGAATATCCTCTTCACCGCCTTCATCCTCATCATCTTGTTCCATTTCCCGGTCAATAACCTCGCTCCATATTGTTTCGTCAAATCCTTCTTCTCCTTCACCTGCAGCACTTGCTTCAAGGCCGTTTTCTTCCCCTTCCCCTTCCCCTTCTGATCCCTCCTCATTATCATCATTATCCGAATCCTCTCCCTCTTCTTCCTCTCCATCACCTTCCCCCTCCTCTTCATCTTCTTCAGTCGCTTCTTCCTCTTCAAGTTGTTCTGCTTCTTCCCCTTCTTCCAGGAGAACAGTGAGATCCGCTTCCTGCATCACCTCCAGGCAAGCCATCTCAATATCTTCTATTTCCCCGGGCACTTCCACAGGCTGGACTTCATCCTCCTCTTCCGGCATATCCTCAAAAATGCCGCACCCACTCAAGAAAAAGACCCCCAGGCAAATAAACCATCCTACACTAACTAATCGCATATTTAACACACCCCTTCTTCACTGCTTTGTTATGCCCAATATTTTCAGTGCCAGGCTGAATTTCACTGTCTAACTCATAAAACTTATATCATCAGAAAGCAAGTGCTAAATGCTATGAATATTGGCATGTTCTCAATGCCTGTGTAATACGCCTACTCCCAGCCAAAACGCCGGCGCAGTTCCGCCCAATCTTGACGAAAAGACTCCAGGGACTCCCCCCAGTTCTGCTGTAACTTCTCCAGCGCATCAGGCAAATATACCAACTGATAACGAAAAGCTTCCCGCTTGTCTTCCACCCACCAGGACAAGTGAGGAGGCAAAGCCCTGGCTTCACCGGCTAATTTATGAAAAGAAGTTCTCAAGTTGATGGAAAGTTTGTCTTTCAACTCCGGCCAGTTTGAAATATGCCTACGAAAATCTTGCAGGGAACTTCTCAAACCATGGAATAATTCGCCTGCTTGTTGAGGGAGATCCCGCAGGAAATCTATGGTTTTTCGCCCCGCCTCCGGGTTATTGAGGTAAAAAAAACCCAGCGCACCCAAAAGAGATGCCCCCAGCAAGCCAATTACTGTCCCCGAAACTGCCGATGAAACTCCACCGGCATCATGATAAAGTGCCGGGGGAAGAGCATCTTCTTCGGGTTGCTCCCCTTCACCGGTATCTGCCCCCTTATTGTCTTTTCCCTTTTCCAGGAACTCCGGGCCGTAAAAATAATAGCTTGCCGCATGGGCAAATAACTCCATTCCCCTCTTGGCTTCCTCCCGAAGGTTATCCCGGGTGCCTACTTCCAGCAGCAGATTCATTGGAGAAAGATCCTGATTATAGTTCCCGTGGGCAACAAACACCCCGCGCATCAACCCCGGATATATATTATCAGCATGTGCTTTAAGATCATAAGCAAAGCTGCGATTAACTGCCATATTGGGATTAGCCCTGCCCACCACGATCATAACCTGAGCAATAGGAACTCCCTCAATTTCACTCTCATATTCCTCCGCCGGAACTGCATCACGATGCACATCAAAAACGGCATCTACTCCCTGCCCAATAACTTCCCGGGCAGTTATGCGGGAACGCCGGTAAGCACCCCGGTCATGAGGCAGGTGAAGTTTTTCCGAATATACAGCCTCGATGCCCTTAGCATCCAGTATCTCCTTGAACACCTGGCCCACTTTATGGATGCCACCCTGACCGTAAATATATTCAGCGCCATCAGTGGGAATAAATGACTCGGCATTATGAGTGTGGTAAATACCTATTTTATGGGACAGATCAGATTCCTTGCCGGCTCCGGCAAAATAATCCTCTTTTCCCTTGACAGAAAGCTCCCGGGGAAATTGCGGGTAAGGAATCTTGGACAAGCCCGGTGCAGCGCCGGTAGAAACGGGAGGGGTTTCCGCTTCTAACTCCAGCGTGCCTTTGTACTTAGCCCGGGCCACTTTGTTTTCCACTTCATAAACTTCATAAAGGCAGTTATTCTCATCAAGAAAAATATCACCTGGGCTAATGCGCCTGGCAGTTATTACAATGGTCTCCCCGTTCTCATCCACCATCCGGTAATAACTGCCTTCCTCAGAACCGCCGTCTGGCATTTCTTCTTGAGCTGCAGTTAGCCAGTTTCCTAGGGTATTTCCAGGCTCAACTGGCGTTGGAGTAAGCAGCCAGATTAGAAACCAAAGGGATGCAAATAAGAGAAAATAGTTTTTCCGGGAATTCTGCTTGGACATTGGCGCCATCTCCGTTCCTAATATAATAATTGTTTTGGCAAGTACCAGGGTTGGAGGGGGAAGGGCAGACACACTCCCTCCGGAACAAGTGATTTAGCCCTTTCAAGATAATCTTCCCTGCCTCATTAGGGTGATCTGTCTCCCCTCCCCTGGCGGGAGGGGCTGGGGGAGGGGGTGTTTACATACAAGCCTCATTCCGCACAATCAAGGAAAAAAACACCCCCATCCTGCTTCCCCCGTCGAGGGGGAAGGGAAAAGACTCCCTCCGGAACAAGTGATTTAGCCCTTTCAAGATAATCTCCCCTGCCTCATTAGAGCGATCTGTCTCCCCTCCCCTGGCGGGAGGGGCTGGGGGGAGGGGGTGTTTACATATAAGCCTCATTTAAGCCTCATTCACCACAATCAGGGAAAAAACACCCCCATCCTGCTTCCCCCGTCGAGGGGGAAGGGAAAAGACTAACAATTAATTATCCCGGTATACACTAACAAAGTATTATCCCGATATACACTGACAATTAGTCCTTTACACCTGCTTGCCCTTATAGAGAAAGGGTCAGTCCTCACCTGCTTGCCCTTATAGGGGGAAGGGCAAACACACTCCCTCCGGAACAAGTGATTTAGCCCTTTCAAGATAATCTCCCCTGCCTCATTAGGGTGATCTGTCTCCCCTCCCCTGGCGGGAGGGGCTGGGGGAGGGGGTGTTTACATATAAGCCTCTTTCACCACAATCAAGGAAAAAAACACCCCCATCCTGCTTCCCCCGTCGAGGGGGAAGGGAAAAGACTAACAATTAATTATCCCGGTATACACTAACAAAGTATTATCCCTATATACACTGGCAAATAATTTTCCCGGTATACCACAACGATTAATTTTCCCAGTATACACTGGCAAATAATTTTCCCGGCATACCACAAATCATCAGGGAATTACCAAGGGAAAAGTTTTAATGCACCCGGCATATAGCAATCACCGGGGAGGCAGTTTTTTTAGGAAACAGTTCTTTCTCTTATTTCACCTACTAATTCCGCCAGAAGCACTGCAAATACGCCGGCTACCAGTGTTGCATCAAAAACACCGGCGCCACCCAGCACAATAGGTATTTCCTGTGAACTGCGCAACATATTCTCACCCCAGGCAGCCAGGTCCAACACTAAAATCCCGCCTACTCCCCCTATAAAGGCGGACCGGCGGGATCTACCGAGCAAATAAGCTATTACCCCGGCAAAAACCGCCGGAATATAAAGAGGGTCCAATTCATAACCAAATCCAGGAGTGCCAGGCAAAATCCGGTCCACTCCCCACACTGCTGCCCCCACCAACAGAGCAGTTACAAGACCCCGCCATTTCTCCAGGGACGTATCTGCTTTAATTATGAGGTAAACAACGATAGCAAGAGGAATAAACATTCCTCCCCAGTTGAAAGATAGCCCTTTCCAGAGCGAAACAGGAGCCAAAAGCCCTCCGCCTATCATAGCCAATACTAAAACCAGGGAAATAAAACCATCCATTCGCATCCGGTTGAGGACACGATGAAGTAGAAACAAGTATATGAGCATGGACAGGCCAACCAGCAGTCTTATCTCCCAAGCTTCAGGGAACATTTTTGTCCAACCTCTTTATTCCTTTGTATTTTGGGTTTTCTTGAACACTTCCGCACTAACAAAGTACCATAACCACTTTAACCACTTTCCGTGAACTATCCCCACTTAAGCTTCGCTAAGAGGGTGGGAAAATTCTTGGCTTACAGGTTAAAAAAACCGCCTTTTAAGGCGGTTTCAAGAAACATTATATTTTTCTCCATAAAATAAAAAATATACATAAAAAACAGCGCAACTACTCCGGCGGGACAGACAAAATTAAAAAAGCTGCTCAACTGAGAAAGGGTTAATAGAGAAAGGGTTAATAGAGTATCAGGAACAGCTGCTACAACCGGAGGAACTGCATGGGCCGCAGCCTCCGCCCCCGCCTATGGAACCACCATCTCCATTTCCGGAAACAGTGGCCCGGAAGGTAGAAAAAACTCTTTTGGCCATGGTTCCACACTCCGGGCATTTTATTTGATCCTGGGCCTGCTGGCGGCAAAGCTTTTCAAACCTTTGGTTACAATCGGTACATAAAAATTCATATAAGGGCAATTTCCGAACCTCCTTCTCAAATCCGGTTATCTTTATTCTTCACGTCCAGGTAACTCCACAAAACGGATGTTAATGAGCTGTTCCATTTCCATAATCTGATCCATAAGCTCCTGGGGCACCGGGTCGTCGACCTGCAAGACCATGAGAGCTTCTCCGCCCACATACTGTCGCCCCACCTGCATGCTGGCTATATTGATATTGCGAGTGCCCAGTATAGAAGCAACTTTGCCAATAACACCGGGCTGGTCATAATAATTACACACCAGCATGTAACGAGAAGGAACCACTTCGATACGGTAATCGCCTATCTGGACCAGACGAATATCATAATCGTTGAACAGAGTTCCGGAAATCAGATGTGTCTGGTTCCCGGAAGTAACCTTAATAGTAATCAGACTGGAATAATTTTCGCTGGCAGAGGTAGAAGTTTCCTTAACCTTGATCCCTCTATTTTTCGCCAGGTAAGGAGCATTTACATAGTTAACTTGTGATCCCACTATAACCTGTAAAAAACCAATCAAGCAGGAAGTAGTAAGCGGATTCAGCGGCTTGGAAGCTATTTCTCCGCTGTAGTTTATTTCTACCTCATCCACAGAGCCTCCAATAAGCTGCATGTAAAGGCTGCCCAACAGTTGCATGAGAGGCAGGAAAGGCTTTACCTCTTCCAAAATCTCCGGCTCCACAACAGGAACATTTACTGCATAGCTAACCGGTTCGCCGCGCAGCGCATGCATAACTTGCCTGGCTACCTGCATAGCCACATTCACCTGAGCTTCCTCGGTAGAAGCAGCCAGGTGAGGAGTAATAATTACATTGTCATATTCCAAGAGAGGATTACTCGTGGGCGGCTCCTCTTCAAAAACATCCAGAGCCGCTCCTTCCACTTTCCCCTCATCCAATGCCTTGCAGAGAGCCTTTTCATCTATCAACCCTCCGCGAGAGCAGTTAATAATCCTTACCCCGTCTTTCATCTGGGAAAGCTGCTTTTCGCCAATAATACGGTATGTCGCATTAACCATGGGCAAGTGCAGGGTAAGAAAATCAGATTTTGCCAGCACTTCCTTCAGGGATAGCAGTTCCACCCCTATCTTGGCTGCCCGCTCCGCAGAAATATAAGGATCATAAGCCACCAGGTTCATACCCATGGCCCGGCAACGGCGGGCAACTTCCGTTCCTATTTTCCCCAGTCCAAGAATGCCCAGAGTTTTCTGATAAAGCTCCACGCCCATAAAATCGGCGCGCTTCCACTCGCCACATTTCACAGAATTATTTGCCAGCGGCAATTTCCGGGCCAAAGAAGTCAACATTGCAATTGTGTGCTCAGCAGCAGAAATGGTGTTCCCTTCAGGAGCATTGATAACCATTATTCCCCGCTCAGTAGCCCGGTTAACATCAATATTATCCACACCAACGCCGGCCCGCCCGATTACTTTCAGGCGCTTCCCGGCATCAATAACCTCAGCAGGAACAGTAGTCCCACTACGCACTACCAGGGCATCGTATGCGCCAATTATATCCTTGAGACGCTCCATATCTTCACAATAGTCTTTAGTAACTTCTGCCTCTTCCTCTAATATGTGTACGCCTTCTTCTGCCAACGGATCGGTTACCAGCACTTTCACCACAAGACCCCCCAAACAATTATTAAAACCACATTTGCAAACTTATTACTAAAGAAAATGCTATACATAAAAAATATATCATATAAAAGGGAATAAGGGAACTATCGCCCGAAAATCAACCGGAAATATGACCGGGGTTGAGATTTATCTCCTGCATTTGTTGATAAGCCCTGTTCAGTTGATCCTGGACCGCAGAAGTAGCGGTTCCACCCCTTATAACTCTTGTTTCCACACTGTTGCGAGGCTTGAGCAATTCCCTGAATTTCTCCCGGTGCAGCGAAGAATGAAATCCACTCAATTCCTCCTGGCTCAACTCAGAAGGGGAAACCTCTTTCTGCCGGCAATAACCTACCAAACGGCCAACCAGGTGGTGAGCATCTCGAAACGGCACCCCTTGTAGAACCAAATAGTCTGCCACATCAGTTGCCATAGCAAATTCATCGGCAATCGCCTCTTCCATCTTATCCCCGTTAATGCCGGCCGTGGCCAGCATCTCCCCACACAGCTTGAGAGCCGGCTTAAGGGTATCAATGGCATCAAAAACGCCTTCCTTGTCCTCCTGAAGATCACGGTTGTAGCAAAGGGGTAATCCCTTCATGGTGGTAAGCAGGGAAACTAGCTCCCCATAAACCCGCCCGCTTTTGCCCCGGGTCAGTTCTGCAATATCGGGGTTTTTCTTCTGGGGCATGAGGCTGCTACCGGTAGCATAAGCGTCATCAAGCTCCATAAAACCGAATTCAGCTGACGACCAGTTTATAATTTCCTCACCCAGACGGCTTAAATGCATCATGGCTATGGAAGCAAAGGACAAAAATTCCAGTAAAAAGTCCCGGTCGCTTACAGCATCCATGCTGTTTTCATAAAGACGGGTAAACCCCAGGCGCCGGGCCACTTCTTCCCTGTCCAGTTCAAAACCACTGCCGGCCAAAGCTCCTGCCCCCAGGGGCATCATATCCGCCCGCTGGCAGACTCCGCCCAAACGCTCCCTGTCCCGCTGTAACATCCAAAAATAGGCAAGCAGATGGTGGGAAAATAAAACGGGTTGCGCTCGCTGCAGATGAGTGTAACCGGGCATAACTACGTCCATGTAAACTGAAGCCTTCTCCAGAATGGCTTCCTGAAGGTGACGAAGCAATTCGTCAATACGAGGGACTTCCCTTAATAGATAGAGATGCATGTCCAGGGCTATCTGGTCGTTGCGGCTTCTGCCGGTGTGTAGTTTCCCGCCCACCGGGCCTACTTTTTCCCGCAGGCGAGTTTCTATGTACATGTGAATGTCCTCGTAAGCAGGATCGGGGACAAAATCCGGGGATAGCACTTCCTCCCTGACTTCTTTCAGCCCCTTGGCAATAGTGTCCGCTTCTTCCCGGGAAATAATGCCGGCTGTAGCCAGGGCTTTCGCATGGGCTAAGCTGCCCTCAATATCCTCGGCAGCCAACCGGCAATCAAAAGTTATAGAAGAGGTAAAACGTTCCACCCCGGGGTCCGTCTCACGGTTAAATCTTCCTCCCCACGGTTTTTCTGGCATGGCAGAAACGCTCCTTTCTGATTTATGCGGATAAATATAAATAAGACAAACTATATCCGGAAGCTACGGAAACTATATGCTAAGCTTGGACATATTTCCCCGGCCGGGTTTATCTTCTCTTCCGGGCAGCTTGATCTTGCATTCCCGCTATCTTTTGTGGTAGGCCGAAAAGGTTTATAAAGCCCTCGGCGTCTTTTTGATCGTACAAAGAATCTTCCTCAAAAGTGGCAAACTCAGGGCTGTAAAGAGAATAAGGCGATTTTCTGCCCACCACATCAATATTACCTTTGTATATTCTAAGCTTCACGGTGCCAGTAACTTTCTGCTGGGTTGAATCCACAAAACTATCCAGAGCCTCCCGCAGCGGAGAATACCACTGTCCATAGTAAATTAGCTCCCCATACTTGAGCGCCACATGTTCTTTGTAATGAAGGGTATCCCGGTCGAGGCAGAGGTGCTCCAGTTCCCGGTGAGCGAAACTCAAAACAGTGCCCCCGGGAGTTTCGTATACTCCCCTGGACTTCATACCCACCAGCCGGTTTTCCACCATGTCCACTCTGCCCACACCGTGGCGGCCTGCTATTTCATTTAACTCCTGCACCAGTTCTACGGGATCTAATTTTCTGCCGTTAAGGCTAACCGGGCAACCTTTTTCCCATTCCAACTCAACTGTCTCCGGTTCCTCCGGCACATCACGTAAAGAGCGGGTAAGCAAGAACATATCCTCATCCGGCGGATTCCAAGGGTCTTCCAGGTCGCTACCTTCATAACTGTAGTGCCACAAGTTACAATCCATGCTATAAAGCTTCTCCGCTGTCACCGGCACGTCAATGTTGTGCTGGCGGGCATACTCAAGGGCATCGCCGCGTGAGCGGATGTCCCATTCCCGCCACGGAGCAATTATCTTCTGGTGAGGAACCATGGCTTTAAGGCTCAACTCGAAGCGAACCTGATCATTGCCTTTGCCAGTAGCACCGTGAGCCACAGCTGATGCGCCCACTCTATCCAAAACCTCCACCAGTTTTTTAGCAATAAGGGGCCTGGCCACGGCTGTGCCCAGCAGGTATTTGCCTTCGTAAACCGCTCCCGACCGGAGCATAGGGAATATAAAATCAGTGACAAACTCGCGACGGGCATCTTCCACGTAAAAATCCACTGCCCCCGTCCTGAGCGCTTTTTCTTCCAATCCTTCCAATTCCGCGCCACCCTGTCCAACATCAACGGCCACAGCGACTACATCGTAGTCATACTGCTCTTTGAGCCACTTAACAATTACCGAGGTGTCCAACCCTCCGGAATAGGCTAACACTACTTTTTCTGCCATAACTAACTACCTCGCCTTCTTAAAATTCAATCTAACTAGGACTACATAATCAGAGCCATCAAAGCTTTCTGGGCATGAAGGCGGTTTTCAGCCTGGTCAAATATGACCGATGCCG
>Ga0207421_10000822_pt1 | contig 40277 bp, 34 predicted proteins | sample SodLakKL_010_SED_4_FD_187542 | JGI IMG/M metagenome (GOLD analysis project Ga0207421, IMG submission 187542) | Alkaline sediment microbial communities from Lake Tanatar, Kulunda Steppe, Russia - 8KL_010_SED (SPAdes) (version 2) | ecosystem: Environmental > Aquatic > Non-marine Saline and...
TTGAAGATACGCAGCAGTATGGTTTTGATGTTTCCATTGAAATCGAGCCGCGGGAGTGGGAGAGAGACAAAATTCTGAGCATAGTATATCCCGACGGCCACGGAAAGCGCATTATTCCCGAAAAACACCTGCCGTATATAATGGCCCACCTGGTATATCACGGCAAAACAGTCCACAACTATGATATCGACGGTTCCGAGGACTTTTTGCCTTATGTCGAAAAGCTCATAGAGGCCGGTCAGCTTGAAGAGGAGCCCTGGCGGTGTTATCGCTGATTCGCATAAATGAAAAAGCATGTTTTATTTTCAATTACTTAAATCAATGATAGCTTATGATAAATAGAATGTTATCAATAAAATACGAATCATCATCCTGGCCGATTAGAAAATTATCGGTTTTGTTTCTGATTATACTTTCGTTGTTTTTTGCGGCGGGTTGTCAGATGCGCGGTGAGCCGCGTCCTCGTCTGGGTAGTTATCCAACCACTACTCCGGGAACATCATTTCCCGACCCGTATAATCTTGGCTCACACTCTTACTACGCGGGACTGGGCATACTCTCTGAGAAAAACGGTATTGTTTATACCTGTCGTGGTGGAAGTATAGACATTGTTCATCTGCGTATATCGGCGGACTACACTCGGTATCTTGCGGATAAAAGCTATCGTAATATTATGGACGAAAATGAGCAATTCACTTTCAGCCTGAATGTTGAGCCGACGGTGTATTATATTTCTATTGATTATCCCGAAAATTTCAGCGAAATGCCTCAGCAGGAGCGTGAACAGACAGCCAAAGAGGTGTCTTTGACAATTGGCCAGTACCTTACTTATCTGGCGAAGACCTGGCATGAAATTTTAACATGGCATGATTTTAAATCTATGGGCATTTTCACCGAATTTCCTTCGGCTTTTTCATGGGAAGATATCTACTCAAATGTTCTGGGCATTCACATCGGCACATGGGCATTAGAATATGGCGACGATTTTGACGGGGCGGTGACGCGTTTACTGGATGAAGAGTTACAGCATCTTGGAGCGGTGCCTGCATCAAAAGCCCGCGAACTGACGGAGCAGATGCGAGGACAGTGGTTCGATGGCAGCTTGCTGGTAAATATGAAAAAACGCAATGTTGATATTGGTTGGTTTGACGGCCAGGTGGCTCCAAGCCTGATACCCGGAGCTTGCGGCGATCCTGAGCCGGTAATATATCCTGTTCCCCGGCTTGAAGATACGCAGCAGTATGGTTTTGATGTTTCCATTGAAATCGAGCCGCGGGAGTGGGAGCGACATAAAATTCTGAGCATTGTATATCCCGACGGCGGGAGCAAGCGTATTATCCCTGAAAAACACCTGCCGTATATAATGGCCGATCTGGTATATCACGGCAAAACAGTCCACAACTATGATATCGATGGTTCCGAGGACTTTATGCCTTATGTCGAGAAGTTGATAGAGGCCGGTCAACTTGAAGAAGAACCTTGGCGCAAATGGCAGCAGAAACAGAAAAACTGAGCCGGGCAGGGGCAAATTCGGCAGTTTTGCGTTTTTTGGGTTGCAATCAGCATCTAAAAGGTTATACTAATTCGTTTAATTACAAAAATTGCTTATTTGTGAATATATGGAGAAAAGACAATGCTTGGCTACCGTAAAAGCAAAAGAAAGAAAATACGCAGACAGGGCTTCCGGACTCGTATGAAGACCAGCAAAGGCCGCAGAATGATTAACGCCAGAAGGCGCAAAGGTATGAGAGTAAATGTAAAAGGCACCTGAAAAAACAATTATTAAATCAGACCGGACAAGCTGAGCGAAGGCAGTTTGTCCGGTTTTTCTATGCGCACTGCGTTCACAGCCTCGCCATCAGCTTAAAGACCTATAAATAGCAACCATTTCATATTATCCTGCATATCGTACTGTGGCTCTGAATCAAAATTCAGATGAAGCTCTCACCGACAACGCTCAAACAACGATTTTGTGCCTTTCAGGGCGGTTTTATATTTTTCACAAAGGACAAGCTCTTTTTATGGAGTTTTTTTACAGTTCGGGCTGATATTGTTTCGATATTATGCCGAATTTTGTGGTATAGCCGCTTAATCCTTAGCTGCTGATAAAAAAACAATGATTGATACGGAGTCAGCAATGAGTGAATCGCTACGAATTTTTGTTGTCGAAACAGAGCCTCGGATTCGAAAAATCGTCGATCGCAACCTCAAGCTTGATGGTTTTGAAGTTTTCTTTGCAGAGGACGACTCGCCCGGCCTTGAACAGGCCGCCGGATGTGCCGCTGACCTTGTTCTGCTGGACTGCCAGAGCGGCCGGCTGAACTGCATCGAGCTTTTGCGTAAGATTCGAGAAGATAAGAACTTGCGCGAAATTCCTGTTTTTGTCCTTACAGAACAGGGTGACGATGATCTGATTAGGCGTGCTTTTGCCGCCGGAGCCGACGATTATATTTGCAAGCCTTTTCCACCTCGACAGCTTGCAAACACGATCCGCCGTAAACTTGAGGGTTTGCTTACCCGGAAAATTCACAGGTAGCGCAAATCTGGTTGTATAAAGGGATGATGAGGGTTGTTGAAAGTGGAAAATCACCGAAACCTTAGCCTGAAAAAAGACGAAGATTTACATGCCCTGCATGAGCAGATTCTCTCTGCGATACCTCTGATTCTTATCGGTATAAGTTCGGATTTTCGGGTTACTCACTGGAACGCGGCCGCCGAGCGCAGCTTCGGCATCTCGTCAGAAAATATTATCGGCAAAGCATTTTTTGATTGCGGCATTGACTGGAACTGGAAAAAAATCGGGGCCTTGGTCTCGGATTTCATAAGAGATATAAACCGCACTGTAAAAGAAGATATTCATTACAAACGAGCCGACGGCAAAACCGGATACCTGAACATTCAACTGAATTCGTTTGGTTCGACCTGCGGCGAAGATTGTGGAATCCTTTTTCTGGCTGATGAGGTTACTGAGCACAAGCTTATGGAAAATCAGTTGAGCGAGGCCCAGCGTCTGCGTTCTATGGGGCGTTTGGCCTCGGGAGTGGCAGCGGAGCTTAGCCTGCCTTGCCAGTCGATATGTCATAACCTGCATTTTTTAGAGAATTGTTTCGATCATATTTCGACTATTCTCAAAACAGGCCAGTTGTTAGCTGCCTCGGCCCGGATATCTGACGATACGAAGCGGGAAATAGAAAAACTTCGGCAAAATTACAGCTCTGACGACATTCGTTTTCTTCGTCGGAGAATGAGCGAGGCCCTGGGCAATTCTCTGGCGGATATCGAGCATGTCGTTATGGTGGCTCAGGAGATGAAGGATTTTTCGCACCCGGACAGCGAAGGAAAAGAAGAGATAGACATAAACAGGGCAATAGAGGGAGTGATACTTGTCAGCAGGAGTCACTGGAAGCCGTTTGCTCAGATGCGGACGGATTTTGATATGAAGCTGCCTCGTTTGATGCTATTTCCCGATCAGCTTAACCAGATTCTGCTGCATGTTATAGTAAACGCGGCTGAGGCCATCGAACATAAAAGCAAACACCCGCAGCCGACTAAAAACCAGATTACCATCAGAACATTAAAAAGCGACAACAACTGGCTCGAGGTGCGTATAAAAGACACCGGCGTCGGCATCCCCGCCCAGATTTATGAAAGAATTTTCGAACCTTTCTTCACGACCAAGGAGCTTGGCAAATATGCGGGGCAGGGTCTTACAATCTGTCGCACACTGATGGACCGCCTTGGCGGGATGATATCTTTTCAAAGCAAAGCCGATGTCGGCACAACATTTACTCTCCATTTTCCACTACAGAACAAGCCGTAGCGCAATTGATCGATAATTTCAGCAACGATTTAACACCGGATTTATTTTTTTTCAAAAAAAGTTGACAAACCAGAACAACAAGGTTATATAGCAAATATTAAATAAATATGGCGCAGCTTTAGGCGCTTATTTTGAACTTTTGATTACATAGGAGAACTTGCTATGAGCGACTCGGACGGTCCTTGTAGTTGCCACGACAACGCAATGCGATTATCGCAGACAGAATCTGACGAGATTGGATCGCGGCTTTTTGGCCTCGCGACAGGCGATGTAACCGGCAGGTGTTCTAACCAGCCATAGCAAGTCGGTTTACCTCCGCCCGCGGGCTCCATAGGTCGCGGATGCAATGGAGGTAAACAATGAAAAACAAAAACTTAACATCCTCCATCGGCTGCATGACCTCTTGCAGGCCGGTAATACTCACATATACCCAGTATCCCGGCGACACTAAATGTTTGGCATTTGTAGCCAACATTGCCCGGTCGATGATGCGTTTTAAATTCGGCCTGTTTTTTGGGCATATTGAGTTAGCTATTGCGCGTCGTCATATTGAACCTCCCGACTAAGTATTTCCTTTCTGATACATCGGCAACCTTGCTTTCAGGATAGTTGTCGCATTTGATTTTACCTGAGTTATTGCAAAAAGCTTATATGGCAGGCTGATTTTTCAGCATGGCCCAAAGAGAGTGTGCGCACATAGCACAACAGAAAGGAGTGTATTATGCACAACAACACATTTATGGAAATGGTGCGGCTGTATATGGAAAACAAAAATATAGAACCGCTGAAGAGATTTTTAACGAAATTACCGGCGGCAGATATTGTCGAAGGTCTCAAGCAAATAGATCCGAACGAGCAGACTGTTGTTTTTCGACTGCTTCCAAAAGATATCGCGATGGAAGTTTTCGATATGATGGAGCCGTCCTTGCAGCATGACCTTATACTGTCTTTCACCAACGACGAGGCAGTAAGTTTTCTGGAGTCGCTGGAGCCGGATGACAGGGTTCATTTGCTCGATGAATTCCCCGCAAAAGTGGCAAAGCGACTTTTAGAGCAGTTGCCTAAACATAAACGCGATGCTACTGCTGTGCTAATGGGCTATGCAGACGACACTGTCGGCAGGATAATGTCGCCTGTATATGTCGATGTGAAGAAGGATATGACGGTTGATCAGGCTCTGGAGCGAATCCGCGCCAAGAAAAACGGCGGCGACCATGTCATCCACACTGTCTATGTAACCGATTCGAGTCGCAGGCTTGAAGGGATGCTGCCGCTCAGCAATATTGTAACGGCGTCTCGGACTGAAAAGATTGATAACCTTATAAAGGGAAAAGATTTTTACAGTGTAAAAGCACATGACGACCAGGAATACGCCGCCAGGCTCCTTCAGGAGCTTGATACCGTCGAAATACCGGTGCTGGACAAGGAAGATCGCCTCGTTGGAGTGCTGTCTGTGGATGATGCTATGGATGTCCTGCAGGAAGAAATGACCGACGATATGTTTGACAAGGTAGGCCTTCTTGATCTGACTCAAAAAGAATCTGACAGAAGCCATAAACTCATCAGAGGCAGTTTCTGGCATGTATTTGCGGTTCGTGTTCCGTTTTTGCTGCTGACCCTTGCCGGGGGTATGTTGGCAGGAGCGGTTATTGATTCGTTCGAGGAACTGCTCGAAGCATTCGTGGCCACTGCCATATTCATCCCCGTTATTATGGATATGGGCGGAAATGTGGGGACACAATCTTCAACCATATTTACGCGAGCATTGGTGCTTGGACAGATCAATATGAGGCGATTCCTTCGCCACTGGGGCCGTGAAGTGCTTTACGGTTTCGGTATGGCAGTGGCTTTGGGAACTCTTGGCGGGCTCGTCGCCGGTTTCTGGCAGGGCGTGCCGGAGCTTGGTATGGCTGTCGGTGTTTCGCTGACGCTTACGATAACGCTGGCCATAGCATTTGGCTTTCTTGTGCCGTTTATATTGGTTAAAATAGGCTTCGATCAGGCTGCCGGAGCTGACCCTATCATTACGACAGTCAAAGACTTAACAGGTTTACTAATATACTTCGCAAGTGTATCATTTTTTATGCCGCATATTATCGCAGCGGCTTAAATAGTCAGAAACTGCTAAGGTATTAATATGAAAATGAGGTGAAATTATGACCAGATTCAGAATAAAACAGATAAACAGGATTATAAGCGTTTCGGTAGTTATGGTCTTACTCAGCGGCGGAATTATCAATGCCCAGGCAATGAATGTTGAAGCGGATTACAACAATGGGCCGTACCATCTTTTCAATCCTGCACCGCGTCAGGCGCTGCGGCCACTGGCACCGGAGCCGCATCCGTTCACTACCGATCCGGGCTGGTTCCAACTGGAGTTTGACCCGATAAACTACACTCGCAATCGCGACGGTTCCGAGCGGACGCGCGCTTATGAGGTGCCGGTTTTGCTAAAAATCGGCCTGCTCGAAAATGTTGATTTTCATATCGGCGCAGATGCTTTCGTGTGGGAGCGGACGCGCGACAGAGCCGCCAATGAAGTCGAGCGAGATCGCGGATTCGGTGATTTAACGCTTGGGTCTAAAATAAATATCTGGGGCAATGACGGCGGCGACAGCGCGCTTGCGGTAAATCCTTTTGCGGTATTGCCAACCGCTCGCCACGATATGGGCCCCGGCGGAGTAGAAGGCGGCTTGCTGATTCCGACTTTCTGGGCCGTAAGCGAGCAATGGGAACTCGAATTTACGCCTTCAATAGCTGCCGTTCGTAATGCAGATGATGACGGATATGTCGCTGAATTAGGACAGCTATCGGTGTTAAGCACCGGCCTGACCGCTGAAACGGCGTGGTTTGCTGAGTTTGAGAGCATCATAACTGCCGAAAGCGGGCAGTCATGGGAGCCAGTAGCGGCTACCGGAGTGACCTGGGACATCAGCGAAGATACTGTTGTGGAAACCGGTGTCGGCTTCGGGCTGAACAGCGCCACCGATGATATGAATGTTTTTATGACGGTAGTGCAGCGCTTTTAATAAACCGTCTTTAATGTGGCCTCGGCCATGAATTTAATATCTGCGTCGTTTTACAGATATTATTTTTAGCACTCGCAGACAGATAACTGTCTTCGAGTGCTTTTTTGTTTTTTGCGCAGATACGGAGTCATCCGCTTGTGTTTATTATCTGGCGTTATATCAAGGTTTACTATAATATCCCCGATAAAATAATGTAATCATAAAGATCGTGGATAGATAAAATAATGGCAACAGACTACTCACCACAGATATGCAGTCAGCTTGAGGCGGCTTTCCGGCAGCAAAACCTGCATCGTCCGATGCGAACGCAGCATTACGAGGCGGGGACGGAGCTTTGCTACAGTATTGATCCGGTCGCTCCCGGCCGGCAAGCGGTTGTTCGCCTGCGTGTGGATAAGTTCGTCGGAGGCGGCTTTGCCGGACAGGTCTATCGCGTCGAAGTGCTGGAAATCAAAATTGGCGAAGAAGTCGTAACCGAGGTTGAAGGAACGGGTATCGCCAAAGGCCGCACCTACGCTATGAAGATTCTCATCCCGCCGTCAGGGTTTTCTCTTCTTTTTCGTAACGCTGTTTACGCGATTGGTTTTCAAGGCCCTTTTCAGTTGCAGGTCAACCCCGCTGCGGCAAGGTCGGGCGCAATCTGGCAAAAATTCATTCGTGCCGCTGCTTCTGAGCGTTTTGGCGATCCTCTCTGCGTAAATGACATCCATGCGACTTTCATCGATTCAAATCTGGGCAGTTGCGGCGAGCTGAGCGATTGGGTCGAGGGCCGCACATGGCGTCTGGAAGTAGATGACCGAATGGACCTGCTCAGGCTGTGGCGAAAAAAGAGATTACACGATGATCCGCGGCTTGGTTCGCCGGAGTATCGCAGCAAATATCAATTTATGACTTCTTTTGTAGATTTGCTTCACGATATAGGCGCTTATGAGTTCGCCCGTCAATATGAATGGACAACCTGCAAGAGCCAGCCCAACTGCCTCAAACGAATTCAGACGCAGGATGATCCGGAAAAAGGCCTGGTCGCTGTGGATTTCCGGGCGGGACTTGCGCTGCTGCCGTTTTTTCCGATGAGTCCGGGCGATTTCAAGCTGATAATAAACGGCCTCAAACGCGGCTCGCTGGTGCAGTTCGACCGCGGAGACCTTGGCAAGTTACAGAGTTATTTAAACTCGCACCCCAAAGTGGCTCAGAGCCTACCTGAATCTGAAAAAATGCTTGCCGAACTGAAAGATTGTGAGCGCGTTTACCGTGACTCACTGCCGGATATTACTCACAATCATATAAGACTTTTTACCGATCGTGGTCTATGGAAGACGATATTTGACGGCGCGGTAAACGGCTGGCGTATTCGTAACCTGATAGACGCCGACAAAGTTGCCGTTTTTGGAGCCAGCCGCGTAAAAACAATTCTGTTTTTTCTGCTCGGTCTGTTGCCATTGTTGGGACGAGTTTTTCGCAAGGCATGGGCAAAAGCCGACTGGCGAAGGCACTACGGTCAGATGCTTGTCAGTGCAGGCTATTTAAATCGCGCCGTCTGTGGACGCATTTTTGAAGGCCTGATTCGCTGGCATCGTGCCGGAAGATTAAGCGCAGAACGGACAATGCGGATACAGCGGCAGCCGCTTCTGTATTTTTTACATCTGCCGTTTGCGCTGCTGCCGGTGGGTTTGCACCGGTTTTTTACGGACTGGCAGTTTTTTACGGACAAACTTTATTTCCTGCTCGTCAGGCCTTTAAAGCTGTATTTTAATGCACCTTTGCGTCAGCAGTGGCTGCGAGATATGGTTCAGCAGGGCCTTAATAAGAACATTCTAAGCGAAAATGACGCCCGAACAATCCTGACCCAGCTTGACGAGCCTTATATCCAGAAATATCTCATAAGTCTTGTAGTTCATTTGATGACGCTGCCGGTTACACAGGTAGTAGCCGCGGCGGTAGCGGCTTATTTTTATCTGACGCGCCCTGAAATGCCCCAGGCCGAACGCGCCGCGGCGGTAGCGGGCATATTTGTTCTGTTTCAGGTCATCCCTCTTTCACCGGGGTCGTTCTGCCGGGGGATATACACAACTATTATGGCGGTGCGAGATCGCAACTTCAAAGATTACAATATCGCGCTGTTTTTAAGCTATTTTAAGTATGTCGGTTATCTGGCTTTTCCTATCCAGATGACCTATCGTTACCCGGCCCTGGCGAGGTTTATGGCCTCGCACTGGGCGACTGACGCGGTGCATTTTGTGCCCGTATTCGGCGAGGGAGGCGCGCTGCTGGAGCATTGGGTTTTCCGCCTGTGCTATAACTGGCCGCTGACTATCCGCCGTCGTATGGCCAATATCTCCGCTCAACGGGCCGGTCTTGCGGTGCGTTTGTGGCATCTGCCTGTTACGGCTCTGGCTGCGACCGCCATATTCGCAACAGCCCATTGGGTCTATCATAGCCAATGGCAACATATGCCCCAGGCCGACAACCTGTGGTTTCTGCGTCCGTTGTTTTTGCCGGTGCTGCTTGTATCACTGGGTATCGGCTGGGCGAGTACAATGTTTGCCGGCGGACTGTCCCGTGGAAGACGGATTCTTTCCGCCGCCGCTGCCGGATTGGTTGCCGCTTTGCTGTATTCGTTGTCGGCTTTGGCGATTGAGCAAACATGGCAAGGCGAATCGCTCCAGATTGCCGCTCCTTTGATCTGGCGGTGTTTTGTTATGGGTCTGTTTGCCGCTGTCGGGGCGCTGGTAACCGAAATGAAACTTTCCGATAAGAATAATTGATCGTTCGCCGGAAAACCAGGCTTGCCTGCCTTGCTTTGAATGTTCAATATAGCTTTTCAAGCACACAAAAGGACTATCCATAGCCTTAGATTGCGATATCTTTACACTTAAGGTGCAGAAAAATTAAATTTCCATTGACAAATAGGATTGACTCCTATATTGTTAAAGCTTTACAGAACCCTATATTGTTTTTTAAGGTGACATAATGGATAATGGCAGGGCCGCTTGGCTGAAAGAGAAGATGGGGCTTTTTCGCGACAAATGCCGCGAAAACGGCCTGAAGATAACTCCGCAGAGGCTCGGAGTTTACGAGCAGCTTCTGCTGACCGAAGAACATCCCTCGGCTGAGGTTGTCTATCGCAAAGTTCGCCGGAAGTTTCCCAATATAAGCCTGGACACGGTGAACCGAACACTGCTGACGCTGGCTGATATCGGGGCGGCTTTTATTGTGGAAGGCTCCGGCGATCCGAAGCGATTTGACGCCCGGACAGAGAGTCACCGGCACTGTCGATGTATAAAATGCAAAAAAATACGGGATTTTGAGCATGAAGATCTCAACGGAATAAAACTGCCGCAGGATATGGACGGAGATTTTCAGATTCTTCGGACAGTAGTTTATGTTGAAGGCATCTGCGGCAATTGCCAGAAAAAGTAGATTTTTTTAATTTTTTTGATTAGGAGCTATTTATGAGTGTAAAAGGAACTCAGACCGAAAAGAATCTTTTAACCGGTTTCGCGGGCGAATCACAGGCCAGGAATCGTTATACATATTTTGCAAGCCAGGCAAAGAAAGAAGGGTATGTCCAGATTTCGGCGATTTTCAGCGAGACAGCCGATCAGGAGAAAGAACACGCCAAACGGCTTTTTAAGTTTCTCGAGGGCGGCGAGGTTGAAATAAACGCCGCGTTTCCGGCAGGTGTGATTGCAACGACTGAGGAGAATCTCAAAGAAGCGGCCAACGGCGAGAATTATGAGACGACCGAGATGTATCCGAACTTCGCCAAAGTGGCCGAAGAGGAAGGTTTTTCAGAAATCGCGGCCGTTTTTCGTAAAATCGCGGTGGCCGAGGCACGGCATCGGGACCGTTATATCGCGCTTCGCAAGAATATTCAGACCGGCAGGGTGTTTAAACGCGAGCAGCCCGTCAGGTGGGTGTGTCGAAACTGCGGTTATGTGCATGAAGGAACAGAAGCGTTGAAAGAGTGTCCGGCATGTGCGCATCCCCAGGCGCATTTCGAATTGGAAGCGGCAAACTACTAAACTAAGCATAGGCCTATCATTTAATAAGGCTTTTACTTATTGTGGCAGCGCCTTTTAGCGGGTAAGGTCTGGGTACTTTTCTATATTAACAGGCTGCCGGTGCAAACAAAGACAGGAAAAAATCATTAAAAATTGCCTGTCTTTGCTTGTAATCATAGCTGTTCTATAGGAAAATACCGCATAGATATGATTTTATACGCTTAGAATGCAGAGGTTTTTTATTATGAGAAAGATAAAAACTGATATTTACGAAGTTGGCGGTATCGACTGGGACGCGAGGATGTTTGACGGGCTGATACCGCTTCCTCACGGCACGAGCTACAATTCTTATCTTATTCGCGGCAGCGAGAAGACCGCCCTTATCGATGCCGTTGACCCTCGCAAGCGAGGCGATTTGTTCAGGCATCTTAAAGAACTGGGTGTGGATAAAATTGATTATGTGATTTCGCATCACGCCGAGCAGGATCATTCCGGCGGTTTGCCGGCAGTGATTGAGCGGTTCCCTGATGCCAAAATAGTTACTAATCAAAAGTGCCGGGATATGCTGATTGACCTTATGCCTCTTACGGTGAAAAACTTTACCGTTATCGAAGACGGCCAGAGTATCTCGCTGGGTAATAAGAATTTGCAGTTTATTTTCACGCCGTGGGTTCATTGGCCCGAAACGATCAGCACCTATCTGGGCGAGGATAAGATTCTGTTTTCCTGCGACTTCTTTGGTTCGCATTACGCCACGAGCAGAATGTTCGTCGGTGACGATGAGGGCTTTGTCTATCAGGCCGCCAAACGCTATTATGCCGAGATAATGATGCCGTTCAGGAATATTATCAAGAGAAATCTTGCTAAAATAGAGCCTCTGGATATCCGGATGATAGCGCCAAGTCACGGGCCGATTTACGACAGGCCGGAATTTATCGTAGAGGCCTACCGTGACTGGATCAGTGATGATGTTAAAAACGAGGTGGTGCTTGCGTTTATCTCTATGCACCACAGCACCGAAGCGATGGTTGATAAGCTTACAGAAGCTTTGATGACCAGAGGTATTCAGGTAAAGCGGTTCGATCTTACCGAGCCGGACACCGGCCAGATAGCGATGGCGCTGGTTGATGCGGCCACTGTCGTGCTGGGCTCACCGACGATGCTTGGTCAGGCGCACCCAAAGGCCGCCTATGCCGCACTTCTTACAAATGCGCTTAGGCCTAAAACTCGGTTTATATCGATGATAGGTTCTTTCGGGTGGGGCTCGCAGGCGGTAAAGCAGGTTTCCGGATTGCTGTCCTCAATGAAGGCCGAGATGCTCGAGCCGGTCATCGCCAAGGGATATCCCAATGATGCTGATATGAAAAAGCTTGATGAGCTGGCCGATAGCATTCTTGAAAAACATAAGTCACTGGACATTGCCTGACAGGGGCATGGCTGGTAAAATTTAATCAATATAAGAAAGGATTTTGAAATGCCGAAAAGAGACCAGATTTACAAATGTCAAATGTGCGGCAATATTGTTGAAGTGCTTTATGGGGGCAGCGGTGAACTGGTATGCTGCGGCGAACCTATGGAATTGCTGACAGCAAAAACCGCTGACCAGGGAAGAGAAAAACATGTGCCCGTGGTAGAAAAAACAGATGGTAAAGTTACTGTTTCCGTCGGAGATGTGCCGCATCCGATGGAGGAAAAACACTACATTGAATGGATAGAAATTCTTGCTGACGGGAAAATTTACCGACAGTTTTTAACGCCCGGCAGTGAGCCGAAGGCGGTATTCGAAATTGAAGCAGATAATATCACCGCTCGTGAGCATTGTAATGTTCACGGCCTATGGGAAGGAGCATAAACATGATTAGTGAAAAACTGACAAAGGCATTGAATGAGCAGATAAACGCTGAGTTTTATTCCGCTTATATTTATCTTTCGATGGCGGCTTATTTCGAGGATGAAAACCTCGAAGGGTTCGCCTCGTGGATGAAATTGCAGGCGCAGGAAGAGATGGAACATGGTATGAAGTTTTTTAATTATCTCCATGAACGCGGGGCAAGCGTGAAATTGCTCGCCATTGAAGAGCCGCCGACCAAGTGGAAATCGCCAGTCGAGGTTTTCAAGGCCGCTCTCAAGCACGAGCAGTATGTTACCGGTCGGATTAACGATCTGGTGGCGATGTCTGAAAAGGATAAGGACTACGCCACTAACAGCTTCCTCCAATGGTTTGTGAATGAGCAGGTTGAAGAGGAAGCCACCGCCGATCAAATGGTTCACAAGCTGGAGATGGTGGCTGGTGCGCCGGGCGGACTTTACATACTCGACAGAGAAGCAGGTCAAAGACAGGCACATAGTGAAAGTGAAGGAGCTTAAACGATGAGTATTACTTTTAACACCGATGAAATTTTTGAAATCGCAGAGGAAATGGAACGCCAGGCGATGCGGCTTTACAAGGACGCTCAGTCAAAGGCCTCTGATGAGAAAACCAAAGAACTACTCGGTGAATTCTCACATATGGAAGAGAACCATATGAAAATATTCCACGAAATGCGGTCGCATCTTTCCCAGCAGGACAAGGAAGAGACCGTTTATGACCCCGACAATCAAGCTGTTCTATATTTACAGGCTATGGCGGATTCGCATGGTATGGAGGGCAAAAAAGGCCCGGACAAACCGCTGACCGGTAAAGAAAGCATACGGGAATTACTGGAAATCGCCTGCGGTGCCGAGAAAAACTCGATTGTGTTTTATCACAGCATTATGGAATATGTCAAAAGCCCTTCGGGTAAGAAAAAAGTCAATGAGATAATCCACGAGGAGTTCAGGCATCTAAATACTCTTCAGGATTATCTCCAGGCAGAAAAAAGGTCTGGCTAAAAGCTCTTCAGTTAAATGATTGACGCGGACTATAACACAGAAACGCTTGAGCTTGAGTCGCTGTTCCATCTTAGCTACGGAATGTGTGTTATCAGCTCCAAACACGGCAAGCAGATTAACGGCTGTGTGGTAAATACTGTTTTTCAGATTGTCCCTGAGCCGCCGATGGTTGCCGTAAGCGTCAACAAAGAAGCGCTGACTCATGAGTTTATCGAAAAAAGCGGCGTCTTTGCCGCGTCGATACTCAGTGAAGACGCGCCAAAAACTTATCTGGGCAGGTTCGGTTTTCGCTCCGGCAGGGACTTTGATAAATTTCGTGAAACGAAATACGAGCCTGGCCGGACGGGTGCGCCGATACTTCTTTATGAAACTGTAGCGTGTATTGAGGCTGAATTGATGCACAGTATCGATGTTCACACGCACACGCTTTTTATCGGCAAGGTGGTTGCCTGCCGGACGATTGACGAGACCAAAGACCCGATGACATATCGGTATTATCGTGATGTAAAACACGGTCGGACGCCGAAGTCGGCAGCGACTTATATTCAGAAATCAAAAACAGGACTTAAAAGGAGTGCTAAAGCTATGCAGAAATACAGATGCATTATTTGTGATTACATTTATGACCCGGCAAAGGGTGACCCTGAAAACAATATTGAGCCAGGAACATCGTTTGATGATTTGCCCGATGACTGGGTTTGTCCTGACTGCGGAGCGGGTAAGGACGAATTCGAACCGGCATAATATGCCGACGATTTAACGGGAGGGCTTATGCCGCAGCTTAAGCCGAGCTTGTATAAGAATATCGGAGCCTGCCAGGAGCTGACCGCTTCACCGGCGGGGCTGGTGGTTTTCGGCGCATCGGGCGACCTTGCGCATCGAAAGCTGTTTCCCAGTTTGTTTCGCTTATGGCAGCGCAATTTGCTGGATGAAAGTTTCTATCTGTTAGGCTGCGGGCGCAAAGAGCTTTCCGATGAGAAATTTCGTGACGGCGTCAAAGCCGGACTGAAAAAATTTCTTTCCGATGTTACAGATGACCAGGCCGAGAGTTTCCTGAAAAGGTTTTACTATATTATAGGCGACTATTCCGACCGTCGGTTTTATGAGTCTATAAAAGAGCGGCTTGATGTGCTGGATAAAGAATACCGGATGTCCGGCAGCAGGGTTTTTTACCTGTCCGTGCCGCCTGATATATATGATAAAATCGTTCAGCAACTTCGTGACGGCGGCTTATCCTGTCCTACGGCGAATAAAAATCAGCCAAACCCCCGATTAGTCATTGAAAAGCCTTTTGGTCACGATCTGGAAACCGCACGGCAACTGAACCGGACGATTTCCAGGTGCTTCGATGAGTCGAATGTTTATCGTATCGATCACTATCTCGGCAAGGAAACGGTTCAGAATATTCTGATGTTTCGCTTTGCCAACAGTATTTTCGAGCCTGTCTGGAATAATAACTATGTCGATCATGTTCAGGTCACCATAGCTGAAAAAGACGGCGTCGGACGCAGGGCGGGCTATTACGACAATAGCGGCGCTATCCGTGATATGATACAGAATCATACGCTTCAGCTGATAAGCCTGGCAGCAATGGAGCCGCCGGTTTCTTTCGATGCCGACAGTGTTCGCGATGAGAAAACAAAACTGTTGAAAGCTGTCCGGCCGTTCAGTGAATCTTCGTTTGCCGAAAATGTAGTCCTGGGCCAATATAGCAGCGGAACTATCAATGGTCAGTCGGTGGCCGGCTATCTTGAAGAAGAATCAGTGGCAGGTGATTCGCTAACAGAGACATTCATAGCCGCTCGTATGTTTGTCGATAACTGGCGATGGAGCGGGGTGCCCTTTTATTGTCGCACAGGCAAATGCCTTGCCTCGAAAAAAACCGAAATAGTCGTTACTTTTAAGCAAATGCCGCATTCGATGTTTGCTTCTATCGGTATCGAACAGTTGCCGCCGAACATTCTTATTATGCGCATTCAGCCTGATGAGGGCATATCGCTGCGGTTCCAGGCCAAAGGCCCCGGCGGAAAAATGTGCCTTAGCACTCTTGAGATGACATTCAATTATAAGGATATTTTCGGCGTGGAGATTCCCGAAGCATATCAGCGACTGCTGCTGGACTGTATGGCCGGCGATCAGACGCTGTTTATGCGATATGACGCGGTTGAAATCTCGTGGAAGCTGCTTGAGCCGATTCTGCAGGACAGACGCGGCAATAAGATAAAGCCGGTGCAATACCCGGCCGGTGCGGCAAGCTTTCCGCAAGCCGATGAACTTATTGAAAAAGACGGACGAAAGTGGAGACCTCTGAAAGACAACTAATATTTTAGAAAGGATATAATTATGGACATTTTTGAACTGGCTATGGAAAAAGAAAAATTCGCGAAAGACTATTATCATGATATGGCAGAGAAGACCGACAATACGGGATTCGCGAATATATTTGAAATGCTTGCCAAAGAAGAGCAGAAACATTATGACACTGTTAGTCAAATGAAGGAACAAATCCACCCCAAAGACATTACGGATGTCGATGTAATGAATGACGCTCGGGCTATATTCGCGAAAATGAAAGGCAAAAAAGATCACTTTGGCACCGAAGAATCGGAGTTGGAGATCTACAGGAAAGCCCGGCAAATTGAAAAGGACAGCAGAGATTACTATCTGGAAAAAGCTTCCGAATCGGATGACGCAAAAATCAAAGAGATTTTTGAAAAGCTGGCCGATGAGGAGAGAAAACACTACTTTTTGCTGGACAACATTATCGAGATGGTCTCTCGTCCGGAGCAATGGGTTGAAAATCCCGAATGGTATCATCTTGAGGACTATTAAAAAGGCGGTTAAACTTTTTTATATAAGGGAGGGTTTATGGCTGTTTCATTGACAAAAGGCCGAGCCGATGTGTCCATTGTTTTATGCGGACAGGCCGGCCAGGGCATTCAAACGGTCGATTCGCTGCTAAGCGGTATCTGCAAACGCACCGGATATAATGTGTTTTCTACACAGGAGTTTATGTCACGAATCCGCGGCGGCGCCAACTCCACGCAGATACGGGTCTCGTCAAAACCTGTTTCAGCTTTTGTTCGCAGAATAGATTTGCTGATACCGATGAGCAAAAACGCTATCGAGCATGTCGAAAATCGGCTTTCAGACGATACGCTCATCGTAGGTGATAAAGTGACGCTTGGCGACAGCGTAGATCAGAACAAACACAACTTTATCGAAATACCGTTTACCGAGATAGCCGAAGAAGCCGGCGGGAAAATATACGCCAACACCGCGGCTGTAGGGGCGTTAGCGGCTTTGCTGAAAATAGAATTGTCTGATGTAAACGAATTTCTGGCTGGGTTTTTCAAAAGCAAAAGCTCTGAAATAATCGACAATAATAAAAAAGCTGCCGCAGCCGCTTATGAAAAATCCAAAGCACTGCTTGACTCAGGAGACATCGAGCTTGAATTAAAAAAAGACCAGAGCCTGAAAGAGCAGCTTTTGCTTGGCGGCGCCGAGGCGGTGTCAATAGGCGCTATTGCCGGCGGCTGTAATTTCGCGTCTTCTTATCCGATGTCGCCGTCAACCGCCGTTCTTACTTTTCTGGCACAAAAAGCAGAGCAATTCGGTCTGATAGTCGAACAGGCAGAGGACGAAATCGCGGCGATGAATATGTCAATCGGCGCCTGGTATGCCGGTGCGCGGGCGATGGTTACGACTTCCGGCGGAGGATTTGCGCTGATGACCGAGGGGCTTAGTCTGGCGGCGATGATTGAAAGCCCGATGGTGATTCATATCGGTCAGAGGCCGGGACCTGCCACCGGACTGCCGACGCGCACCGAACAGGCGGACCTCAATCTTGCGCTGTATGCAGGTCACGGCGAATTCCCCAGAGTGATATATGCACCGGGCAATCCTCAAGACGCGATGTCGCTTACGCACAAAGCATTCAACATAGCCGATAAGTATCAGGTGCCGGTGTTTGTCCTGACCGATCAGTTCCTGCTGGACTCCCGATATACGATACCGGAGTTTGACTTATCCGAGGTGAAAAACGAAAAGCACCTTGTAAAGACAGACAAGGATTATCTGCGATACGCATTGACCGAAGACGGCGTTTCGCCGCGGGGCATACCCGGATATGGCGAGGGATTGGTCGATGTTGACAGTGACGAACACGACGCCGCCGGACACATCACTGAAAGTATGGAAGTGCGAAACCGGATGATGCAGAAACGGCTTATTAAAAAAACCGAGCTTATCAGGAACGAAACTATCGCTCCGGAACTCGTAGGTTCGGATGATTATAAAACGCTCGTTATATGCTGGGGATCGACTTATCACGCCGCAAAGGAAGCGATGGAATTGCTTGGCCGAGATGATGTCGCCCTTTTGTATTTCAAGCAGCTTTGGCCTTTGCCCGAACAAGCCGCTGATTATCTGAAAAAGGCCGAGCAGACGATAATTATCGAGGGCAACGCCACCAGCCAGTTTGCACAGCTTATAAAACTTGAAACCGGAATCAGTATCGAGCATAGAATCAACAAATATGACGGGTTGAGCTTTTTTGTTGAAGAGATTTACGAAGCGGTAAACAACCTCATTTAGGGAGGTATTTTATGGATATCAAAGAACTCGAATTAGGCGACATAGATATAGCCTGGTGTCCCGGCTGCGGTAATTTCGGCATCCTGAAGATACTCAAGCAAACGCTTAGCGAGATTGAAATGCCGCTGTCGGAGCTTGTGATGGTCTCCGGCATAGGTCAGGCCGCCAAGATTCCACAATATCTGCGATGCAACTATTTCAACGGCTTGCACGGCAGGGCGCTGTCTGCGGCGACAGCGATTAAATTCGCCAATAGGTCACTGACCGTAATCGCAGAAAGCGGCGATGGGGATATGTACGGCGAGGGAGGAAACCACTTTATCCACACAATCCGGCGAAATCCCGACATCACCAACATCGTACACAATAATATGGTTTACGGCTTAACAAAAGGCCAGGCCTCTCCCACGAGTAAGCTTCAGTTCAAAACGCCGGTGCAGGTCGGCGGAGTTGTGCTGGATCCGTTTAATCCGCTGGCGGTGGCCATAGCCCTGAATGCGACATTTGTCGCAAGAGCATTTTCCGGACATATCGAGCAGACAAAAGAAATCTTCAAGCAGGCGATCCGGCATAAAGGCTACGCACTGGTTGATGTATTTCAGCCGTGCGTGACATTTAATAAGCTAAACACATATAAATGGTTCAAAGACAACACATACTATCTTGAAGATGACTATGACCCGACCGACCGTCAGGCCGCTTTTAAACGCGCCTGCGAAGAGGGCAAATATCCGCTCGGCGTTTTTTATACCGACGACAGTCGCCGGCCATGGGAAGATATGGCCGACGGATACAAACATGATGACCGGCCGCTGTATCAGCGAGAGCCGGATATGACACAACTCAAGCAGCTCATAGCTTCCTACCGCGACTGACAAACAAGGATTAGATGATTTCGCAGGCAACAGACCCCGGGCAGGCATATTACAAGCGGTTAAAGGAAGTCCTCGAGCAGCTCTACCAGCGGTATAATCGATATGAACTAATCGCGCCGGATCCGCTGCAATTCGTATATCGCTACGAAAAACCCGCTGATATGGAAATCGCAGGCTTGCTGGCCGCGATGCTCGCTTACGGCAGAGTACAGCAGATTGAAAAAAGCCTCACCCGCTTGATTGGTGTAATGACCCCGACTCCGGCGGAATTTATACGGCGATTCGACAAGCGAAAACGCCGCAGATTTGAGGGCTTCAAGCACCGCTTCAATACCGGCCAGGATATCGCCGACCTTTGCGAGATTCTAAAAGAGGTGCTTGACAGACACGGCAGTATAGAAAACTTCTTTGCCGACGGATACGATGCCGCTGATGAAAATATCCTGCCGGCTCTTTCGCGGTTCAGGGATACTTTGCTGGCAATGCACCAAAAGCGGCATTCAGGGGCTGTCCGCAGGAGCTTTGCGTATCTGCTGCCCGGGCCGGCTTTGGGAAGTGCGTGTAAACGACTTAACCTGTATCTACGGTGGATGGTGCGAGATGACGATGTGGACGCCGGTCTGTGGAAGTCCATAGATAAGGCCAGGTTGATAGTGCCGATTGATGTTCATATGGGCAGGCTTTGCCGGATACTTGGACTCTATAATGCAAAGACTGTTTCACTCTCGGCGGCCCTGCAAATCACTCGAGGTTTTGCCAAAATGCAGCCGGACGACCCGGCCAAATATGATTTCGCTCTCTCGCGAATCGGCATAGTGCAGGCGTGCAACGGCCGGCTAAGTGATAAATGTGACCAATGTGAAATTATTGAATATTGCAGGTACAGGTAAGCTCGGCTGATTAGGTCTCTATTGGTCTGTCGCTATTCGAGGCGGCCTGGTCAAGAATCTATCTATAAAAATATCGGGCATATCAATATCATATTCGATTTCACTGTATTCCAGCTTAGTGTGTCCACCGCCGGAGAGTTCACGGACAACGAGTTTTGTTGGTGTGACAAATTCTTCGATTTCCTCTGTCTGTTCAATTTCAATTACTCGGTAAAGATTGTTCTCCTGATCATAATACTCGGTTTTCATCGGCAGAAAATTCTCTTTATCGATATATGAATAATAGTAATCAAAATCAACGGAATTAGGTTCGTGAGGCGTATGCTTTACGACATAAAACTTCTCATTATTACTTAGCAGTTCATGTTCATCTGCAAGCGGGTTCCTGCCGCAGATATCTTCATAAAAATAATGTGAACCCACAAAGCTGTCGCGTTTATCCTCATCCTCAATTTCTTTGACCATATCAAGGCTGGGCAGATAAAGCTGACGAATGTCATTGGCATCCGAACAGATATTTTTATGCACCATATAAGTCATATCCCTGACATCAGAAGGACGATGGAAATAAGCGTAATACTTCTGATCATTGCTGTCAGGGACATTTTTTCTCAGGATTACGAACTCACGACTGCGCGTTTGTCCCTGGCCGTTTGTTATTGTCATATTTACTCTTGCTTTGAAGTCCTGCCCGTTATAATACGCCGCCCGATGTGCTCTTTTGACAATTTCATCAACTTCTAAGGTGGCATCTTCGGCTTGTTCGATCTGTTTCTCGGCCTCGGTTTCGGCATCAACTTCGACGGCGTTGGGATCCTCAGCAGCAACCGTAATATCGTTCTGTTCCTTAGCCTCGATATCGTTTGGATCTTCATTGGCATCCGAAGTGTCGTTCGGTCCGACTTCGACAGCATTTGGATCGCCATCGGATAGACGGATATCATTCGGATCGGCTTGAGATCCGTTCGGTTCATCAGCTCCGCCGTTGGCAAACAACATCGAAGCCGACAAAAATAAGATAAAAACCTGTAATCCCCATTTCATTGTACTGCTCCAATTTCCGCCCTGTAGCGATAGTATTATAACCTAAAAGGCCTCATTTTTCCAGCCAAATTATCCCTCGTCCGGATACAGAGAAATTAGCTTTAGCGAATTTTTGTGCAATTCAGGCATTTTCCCCCCCTTTGAGCGGATTAATATTCAAAAAATGGCGTAATTTACCGTTACAGGCTGATAATAAACCTGTGTATAACGCCAAAGGGCACGCTCTCGGCGCGCCCTTATTTTTTGAAAAACCCCAAAAACCTTAATTATTTGTGCCGTAGAGCCATGCGGCGCCCGACAAATCATAATCAACAAGTTCCTCATCAGTGAAATACAAATTGATTTCCTCTTCGGCCGATGCGGGGCTGTCAGAGCCGTGAACCAGATTATAGCGCATAGAACAGCCAAAATCGCCTCGAATAGTACCCGGCTCGGCGTCAAAGCCGAAGGTCGCGCCCATCATCTTACGGGCCATAGCGATTACGCCCTCAGCTTCCCATACCATAACCATAGACGGCCCGGACGAAAGATACTTGACCACGCCCTCGAAAAAAGGCTTGTCTTTATGGACAGCGTAGTGCTTTTGGGCTAATTCCGGGCTTATCTGAATAAACTTAGCCCCGACCAGCTTCAGGCCTTTACTTTCAAAGCGAGATATTATCTTTCCTGTCAGATGACGCTGTACGCCGTCCGGCTTTACTATTATAAGTGTTCGTTCTGGCATTATTGAGCACCGGTTATAGTGTTTGCGATTTACATACCTTCAGGCACTATATATATCTCTACACGACGATTCTTAGGATTGCCGCCGCGGCCAGGCTCATTATCGGCAACAGGACGATATTCGCTAAAGCCCCGAACGCTCATCCTTTCAGCATCGACGTCGTTGTCGGAAAGCTCCTGAAGGACAGATATTGCCCTGTGTGCCGAAAGGTGCCAGTTTGTCGGATGGTTACGGCGCGTTTCAGGCCGGGCTATCGGCATATCGTCGGTATGGCCGGCGATGATGGCGTCGAATTGCAGAGCTTCATCTGAACGCAAAATTTCCGCGAGCGAACGAACAGCTTCTTCGGCATCGGATGTCAGCTCGGCACTGCCCGGATCAAAAAGAAGATCGCTTTCAAATCGCACCACTCCGCGGTCTGGGTCATAAGTTACCATTTCCGCGCGATCGGCCAATTCCATAAGCCTCGTATCAAGCTCTGCCGGCAGCGCAATAGCCCCGTGCATTAACTGATCCTGAAGTTGCTCAACAAGTTCCTCTTTGTTTCTAAGAGATTCCTCAAGAGCAGCCACTTTCTGTTCAAGAGCCTGTGCCTCTACGCCGGATCTGTCTCGGGCCGCCTCAAGCCGTCGATTGGCCTGATCAAGCTCAAGCTGAAGTGATTCAACTCTGCTTTCGAGCTCAGAGATACGCTCCCGCTGAGCATCATTGCGCAATTGAAGCTCTTCATAACGGTCCTGAGAAACACATCCGGTAATAACCAGTATTGCGGAAAATAAAATAATAAGGGCCAGGTTTTTGACAGTTCGCATGATTAATCCTTTCCAGACAAGTCCATTTGTTTGACAATTCTACGCCAAAATATAATCTTTCGCTAAGTAACCTACTTCCCTGCGAAACTAAAACTATTTTTCCACTTTCGTCAAGAGAGTTTATTTCTTTGCTTTTTTAGCCTTTTTGCCAGCTTTTGGCTTCTTCTCGGCTTTTGGCTTCTTCGGTGACGAGGCGGATGTTTCCATCATATAGCCTCCGCCGGCAATACCCAACGCAATCACCGCCAATGCGCCCATTACATACCAAACATAGTCCGTCAAGCCGGCGAAAACACCCGGAACGAACCCTGCGATTACCACTATTGACATATAAACCAAAGCCAAAAGCGGTACAAACAGCATTATCCCCAGAGCATTGCTGATTGTATCAGGCTCCGGTTCGACATATCCGACCGCAGCTGCCGCGGCGGATGTTTCGGCTTCGCCGGCCTTTTCGTCATCGGGCATTACACTATCGGCTTCAGCGGCAACACCTTCGCCGGCACTTTCCATACTTTTCGGCTCTTCACCCTCAGGAGCATAAATTTCATCGAGAATTCCTCCCAGTGATGTGTCATCTGCCTGCAACGAAAGGTCCAGCAAGCCCGATCCGCTGCCGAAACTATCCAGATTAACATCCCCCTCGATTTCTTCCAGAGACGCTTCTTCCTCGCCAGCCTTTGTCTCGCCAAGAGTGTCGTCAGCCAGCTTATATTCAGAATCGCTCTCATCAAGGATATTTATACCTTCGCCGCCGGCGGCCGTTTCATCACTGCCGTCGTGAGTATCTGCCAGAGAAAGCTCCCCGAGAGTATCCTCGTCTTTTTTCTGCTCTGCCTGCTCGTCGTCAACTTCCCCGAGCTCTAGTTCACCGGAATCGTCTTCAGCAGGTTGAGCAGGCTCTTCTTTTTTTTGTTCCGGCTGCTCCGGTTCAGGCTCTTCTTCCTGCTCGCCGCTGTCATCCAGGTCAAGCTCCATTTCACCGGAATCGGCTTCAGCAGGCTGGGCAGGTTCTTCTTTTTTCTGTTCCGGCTGTTGCGGCTGAGGTTCTTCGCCCTGCTCACTGCTGTCACCAAGATCAAGCTCTATTTCACCGGTGTCCTCATCAGGCTCTTGTTTGTCAGCGCCTGTATCTTCCTGCTGAGCCCCTATAATGTCCGTATCGCCGATATCAAGCTCTATATCGCTTCCGGTGTCTTCCTCGGGTTCGGCGGAGTCGGGTTGTTTTTCTTCTGCCTGTGCGGGCTCGGAAACCTCACGACCCTCAACGGCGGTGCCGTCAAGTTCAGCAGCCAGGGCGTTGACCTCATCGACCTTAAAGAGCTGATTAGGCCCATCCTGAAATTCACGCAGCTTACCCTGGTTTACATATTCTTTGATTTGGTTTTCCGAGATATTAAGCTTCGCCGCAACTTCTTCAAGTGAATAAAACATACCAGCCATAATTGCTGTTTCTCCAAATGGATTAAATACTCTGGCAACAGTGTTTTTCGGCAATTTACTGCGGATAAATACAATTCCGCACCGAGGTTAGAATTATACGCAAAAACGAAAGCTTTTGCAAGCCGTTTTGCCCAAACTGTAACTTATTGATTAAAATAAAGTTACATTGCCAGAAACTCCTGATATTACCGTTATGCCGCAAGTAAGGCCAAAAATGGTTTCCGGCCTTTTCAGACGAGCACTTTCGCACTATTTGACTGTTTATTTTGCTTGTGCATTTGTGTATTTTAGTGTAAACTCCGGTGCTAAATTAAAATTGTAAGGAGGCAATGCTTATGAAAGTAAATTTTAATCGAGCGGCATTAGCACAGGCGTTAGGACTGCTTAATTCGGTCGTTCCCCCGAGAACGCCCAAGCCGATTCTCCGCTGCGTGCTGATATCCGCCGCGGACAAGGAAGTTAGAATCTGCGGAACAGACCTCGAAGCGGGAATAAATTATATAATACCGGAAGTCCAGGTTGAGCAGGAAGGCGAAGTTGTAGTTCCTGCCGATCGACTGCTGGCGATTGTCCGGGAAAGTCAGGATGAGATTCTGGCGATGGAGGCCGAGGAAGGCGCCTGCAAAATCGTCGGAGCCGACAGTCACTTTACAATTTACGGCCACGATCCCAAACAATTTCCAAAAGTACCCGGGTTCGAAGGCGATGGAGACCTTGAAGTAACTATCGGAAAACTCCAGGCAGCCATCGAACAGGTATTATTCGCCACCGCAAAGGAATCAACGCGATACGCTCTCAACGGCGTAATGTGGGAAGTAGAGGGCAAAAAGCTATCGCTGGTGGCCACTGACGGACGGCGCCTGGCAAAATGCAGAATCAATCTTAAGCAAGCTCCGAGCGAAACGTTTGCGGAGACTAATCTCATTATACCGGCAAAAACAATGTCACTGCTCGATAAGGTAGGCGCTACCGATAAAGAGTCTGTGTTCGTAAAGCTCATCGACAACCAGATTTCCATAAAGTGCGGCGATGTCGTGATAAGCTCGAACCTGGTCGAGGGCAAATTCCCGAAGTATCAGGAGATTATACCCGTCGATAACGATAAAAAAATTACACTGGCCACAGATATTGCACTGTCAGCCGTGAGAAGAGCTTCACTTTTGACATCGGAAGAGAGCCGGGGAATCAAGCTTTCTGTCAATGAGGATAAGCTCGTGCTGTCATCGAGAGCGCCGGAAACCGGAGACGCCGAGGTCGATCTGCAAATTGATTACAAAGGTAAGCCCATAGATATAGGGTTCAACCCGCAGTATTTAATCGATGTCATCAGGGTCATAAACGCCCCTGAGTTTGATATTTTGCTCGGTGAGCCGGACAGACCCGGAATGATAAAGGTCGGACAGGATTTTATGTATGTGCTGATGCCCATAAATCTGGGCTGATTTATCGCCGATTCGCACAGGCGGGCTGTTTAGAACATATAACATGGATGAAACAAAACGGTTTTATAATACTGTAAAGTGGCGAACAAAAAAGTCGCCTGCCCGACCTGCCACACTTGGCACCGACCTGCTAAGGCTGATGGAGAACCGAATAGAACCCGGGCACAACCGATTCGAACCGGTGGAAGAGAAATGGCGGCAGTTACTTCCGGCGCATATCAGAGAACACTGCAAGCTCAAGGAGCTTTCCGGCGGTATCCTTAAAGTGGCCGTTGACTCACCAAGCTACATGCACCAGATTCGAATGCGGAAAGTTGAGCTTGTCAGAGAACTGAAAAAACACTGCCGAGCCGCAAGAATAAAAGATATCAAAATAAGCTTATAATTTTAGGATATATTAATCGTGGCAATACAGGAACATACTTACGACGCCAGCAGAATCAAAATCCTCGGCGGGCTCGAAGCCGTCAGGAAAAGACCTGATATGTATATCGGAGATCGCGGCTCAGGCGGACTGCATCATCTGGTTTATGAAGTGCTTGATAATTCAATCGATGAGGCCCTGGCAGGTCATTGCGATACTATCGCGATTCATATCCAGGCAGACGGAAGCTGCACCATCGAAGACAACGGAAGAGGCATACCCGTCGAAAAACACGAAAAGACAGGCACATCCGCATTGGAAGTGGTGCTGACAACCCTGCACGCCGGCGGAAAATTTGATTCGGACTCATACAAAGTCGCAGGCGGACTGCACGGAGTGGGTGTCTCGGTTGTCAATGCTCTTAGTGAATGGCTTGAAGCGGATATTTTCAGAAACGGAATACACTGGCATTTCGAATGCGACCGCGGCAAGGCTCGCGGGCCTATCGAGGAAATAGGTTCCACCGAAAAACAGGGAACAAGAATATCATTCAAAGCCGATGAGGAAATTTTTGGTGAAGCAGAGTTCGATTACGACACACTCCAAAAACGCATTCGGGAGATGGCCTATCTCAATGCCGGTATAAAAATTATCTTCAAGGATGATCGAAGCAAGAAAAAAGAGGTTTTCAAATTTGACGAAGGCATTAAGGCATTTGTCAAACATCTTAACGACGGCAAAGAAACACTCTCGGATGTAATTTATTTCTCACGCGAGGATACCGAGAATATGCTCTCGTGTGAAATCTCACTGCAATACACGACCGGTTATACCGAGAATGTTCTGGTATTTGCCAACAATATTCGCAACATCGACGGCGGGACGCACCTATCGGGCTTTCGCACCGCACTTACTCGCACGATGAATTCTTATGCAAAAGCCAACAATCTCTTAAAGGGCGGTCAGTCCCCTGCCGGTGATGACCTGCGCGAAGGGCTGACGGCGGTTGTGTCTGTTAAGTTGTCGAATCCGCATTTCGAATCACAGACAAAAGTCCGGCTTACAAATCCCGAAGTCGGTTCATTCGTGGAAACCACCGTCAACGAAAGACTCGGCCATTATCTCGAGGAAAAACCCGCCGAGGCAAAACGCATATTGAATAAAGCTATCCAGGCCGCCGCTGCCAGAGAAGCCGCCCGCAAGGCTCGAGAGCTTACGCGTCGTAAAGGAGCGCTTTCGAGCTCGAACTTACCGGGCAAGCTCTGGGACTGCTCTACCAAAGAAAAAGACCGCTCCGAGATATTCATAGTTGAGGGCGATTCTGCAGGCGGCTCCGCTAAGGCAGGGCGCGACAGAAACATTCAGGCAATTTTGCCTCTAAAGGGAAAAATCCTCAATGTTGAAAAAGCACGCATTGAAAAAATGCTTGGCCACGAGGAAATTCGCACATTTATCAGCGCTCTTGGAACGGGAATAGGCGCCGATGATTTTGATATCGCCAAGTGCCGTTATGGCAAGATTGTCCTGATGACTGACGCCGATGTTGACGGCGCTCACATTCGAACGCTGCTGCTGACATTTTTATTCAGGCAGATGCCCGATCTTTTCTACAATGATATGGTTTACATTGCTCAGCCGCCTCTTTATCAGATCCGTCAAAAAGGCAAACGCAAGTTCGAATATATCCTGACCGAACAGCGAATGCGAAAGAGAATGAACGCACGCGGACTCGAAGGCACTGAACTTATTATAGACGCCAACGATGAAGCCAACAGCAGGCAGGTCTCCGGGGAAGAATTAGCCGCTCTGGTAAAAGATCTTAGCGAAATTGAAAAGATAAGCTCTTTTCTGGCAAATCGAGGAATTGATTTTCATGACTTTATAGACAAGTTTTATACTAATGGCCAAATGCCCGCATATCGAATAGTCGCTTATGGCAAAGAGGATTTTTTCTACGATAAGGCCGAATATGAAAGAAGGCTGGATTACATTAATCCTGCCTCGGGAGCGCCTGTAGAGGATGAATCGGACGAGGCTGTGCTGGCCGAGGAAATCCATGAAGTTGACAGGCTCAATGCCATCGCTCAGCGGCTTATTGAAAAATATGATCTAAATCTACGGCAGTATCTATTAAAGGCCGAAACCACCATATCGGGCGAGTCCGTCCCGACCAAATTTAAGCTAACTAACGGTTCGGATGAATATGATGTCCCGGGACTGGGTGACATTTGCCCGGCCATTCGCCAGATCGGTGTAAAAGGCATCGAGATAAAGCGATTCAAGGGCCTTGGCGAGATGAACTCTGATCAGTTGTGGGAAACTACGATGAACCCGGAAAGTCGAATGCTGTTGCGGGTAACCGTTGAGGACGCTGCCGAGGCCGATAGATTGTTAAGTATTTTGATGGGCGGGGATGTCGAAAAAAGAAGAAACTTCATACAGGAACACGCCCTCGAAGTGCAGAACCTCGATATCTAATATTATCACAATGCCCGGGATGCCGGCTTTTAGCATTACGGTGAATTTGCGCAAAGTTTGTCCTACGGCAGAGTGATATCGGCAAATTCATCGAGCGGAACTTCCACAACGGCTACTTCTTCCTGCCCGACCTGGCCGTCAGTGACAATCTCTGCGACAATGCTGTGGAGCCCCTCTTGCAGATTTGAAATCATAAAATAACCGTCCTGGTCGGTTTCGGCGGCTCTTTCAAGGTCTATCTGCCTCGGCCAATCCTGCGCTATGGCGTGTATCCTTACGCCGTCAGCCGGCTGGTCATTTATGTCACTGAGATAACCTTCCAGCTCATAACCTTCCGAAAGAACTATTTCCCGATACTCCACAATATCGGGATTATTGAGCGTAATATCAAAATACTTCGGCGCATAATCGCGGTGAATAACATAAATTCGGTAAGGCCTGCTCTCAGGTATTAACCCTCCTATCGCGATTAATTCATCGCCCTGGCTAAGCTGACTTTCGCTGATATATGCAACAGCCTCAAAAGGCTCATCATTATCCGTATTCCTGAAAACATAATAGCTCACATGCCCTGCCGCCTCGCCGTCCTCGTCAACAATCGCGATATCTATCATACACGCCGGCTCAACCTCAATATCGTATGCCTGCTCAATGTCAGGGGCAAGCTCCAGCTCCGGCGATTCTCCTGCATAGACATACCCCAGCGACATCGCCCTGTCTATGCGATACATACCCGGCTCGAAATCCCCTTCTTCCACACTGTAAAAGCCGTTATCATCACTGAAAACAGTTATCGCTTCGTTCGGCCCTGCTATGGATATTTCCACCCCGCTGACCGATTGTCCAAAAGTATCCGTTACCAGCCCGCTGAGAGGATAGACCTGTTCTTCAGCATCGGCAGGTTCAATCGCCGTAGGCTCTTCTTCGTCAGGTTCTGCCGCAGCTTGTTCCGCTTCAGTAATCTGCTCAATAATATCAATCGGTGTCTCAAATTCCTCCAGCCTTTGCGCGAACGGGTTTTCAGCTTGGTCTTCGTGGATTCTTGCCAGCAGGCTAAGCAGTATGAAAGCTCGCTCATCGCCGATATTCGCAAGATATGTCGCAAGCCCCCTTTGCTCATCCAGCGTACCTGCCTCGGCAAGCTCCAGCAACCCTTCAAAGTCCTCGGAATCGAACAACCGCCTGATTTTCTGTGTAGGAAGCTCCTGCGGCTGTGTTTCTATATCCTCGATTTCTTCTCCAACTTCAATTTCTTCACCAATTTCCTGCTGGACATCGCCTGTTACTATCGGTAACTCTTCCACGGGCGGGCGATATCCTCTATAACCTATAACAAAAGCCGCGATAAAAGCAATTATTACAGCCGTTTTTGCTACTGGTCCTGCTGAATTGATAATTTCCCATACACTTGGCCGGGCAGCCCTGAAACCATCGCCTTCGTCACATTGCTCCTCTAACAGTCCAACTGTATTGTTCAGCAATTCCCGCGGCGGCGCCGAGTGAGCGGTTTCGGATAATATAATTTCGATAGCTTTCTGGAGATTGTTTTTTTGCGGATCCTTAAATTGTGGCAGCAGAGTTTCAAGCTTTCCTGTCGCCCTTTTCAGAAGTACACGAGCGGTTCCGGGTTTTATTTCCAGCAGACGCCCAATTCGGCGCAATGAAATTCCCGAAAAAACGCTAAGGCAGAAAACCTCAGCTTCGTGAACAGTAAGCTCGGCAAGACCTCGCCGCAGGCCGTTGGCAAGCTCTTCTCTTTGAAGTATATCATCAGGACCATTGGCGCCGCTTGTGAGAACCTCGAAGTCCAGCGGGTCTGTGCTTGTATCCCCGTGGTGAATACGCTCTCGTATTTTCTCAAGCGCTAAAGTTACCGCCGTCAATGCCGGCGCAGTTTCAATGTTTCGAACAGGCTGTTTCTTGGCCGCCCGAAGCACTTTGATAAACGCCTGCCGCAGACAATCAGCCGCATCTTCACCGCTTCCAAGTATGCGGTAAGCAGTTTTCCAAACCAACGCCCCGCTACGCTCAACAGCAATCCGGCAACTAATAGTTCGCACAAATACACTCCTTTTATCAGATGTTATACCACCTTAGTCGGCTAAAAGACGCTATAATTCAAAAAAACTGCAAAATTTACTTGCAAAAAATATCATACAACGCCAAAATGGAAGTATCTTGCGCATAGGCGCAAAGACTGCAGGAACAGTCATTGTCGGCGGCCAATTTTAGCTATGGAGGCGCAAATGAGCATCAAACCAACCATCTTTTGCATTATATTCGCATTGATTATAACCATCACCGGCGGCTGCAACGCCCCGACTGCTGAGGACGAAATTGATCGTTCTCCCACCGAGGCTCACAGGCATCGACTCGAACAACGCGTCGCCAGGCGTTATTCCGACTCTGAAGCACATTACGAACTGGGAAGGCTCTACCAGCAGGACGGACTATGGGAAAAGGCCCGCCAGCATTTTCTTACAACCGTTCGATTTGATCCTATCCATCGCGGCGCACAGGCCGGAATCGTAAAAACTCTCATTCAGGCAGGCGACGAAGACCGTGCCAGAACATATGCGGAAGTTTATCTGGACCAGGCCGCCGGCTCGGCAGCCGCTTCACTCAGGCTTGCAGTAGCTTTTCAGGGTCAGCAACTCGACGACTATGCACTCAAATGCTACGAACAAGCCAAGAGTCTGGCGCCGAATTCGGCGGTAGTTCACCGGCAGCTCGGATATTTCTATCTGGGCAGAGACGATCGTGATAAAGCCCGCCAGCATCTTACGCGCAGCTTTGAGCTTAATCCTAGCCAGCCTACCGTAGCTGAACAACTCGGACGACTCGGCGTAACGGTGCGAACTCCGCGACAAGGCGAAGATGATATCGACAGCGAGTAAGTAATATCTGCCAGGCTCAGCTTTCTTCGTGAATAATCTGCATAGAACGCTCGAATATCTGTTCGGGACTTTCATCTTCGCCCAAATCCAGCCAGCGTATGTTGCCGAAAGTTTTGAACCATGTCCGCTGATTCTTAGCCAGTCTGCGGGTGTTTTTCTTTACAAGCTCCACTGTTTGGTCCAGATCGTACTGGCCGTTAAGATAGTCAATCACCTCGGCGTAACCGATAGCCGCTCGCGCCTGCGGTGAAAGCGGTTTATCCTCTGCCAGCAAGGCCTTTACCTCCTCAACGAGGCCTTTCTCGAACATCATTTTGGCGCGAAGGTTAATTCGTCGGCTTTCCACCTCTTTCTCTCGACGCAGACCGATAATCGTCCACGGATGCCTTGCAGCCTGCGATTCGAACTGCTGCTGAAAGCTCGATATCGGCTTGCCTGTAAGTTCATAAACTTCCAGCGCGCGAATAATTCGCTTGGCGTCATTGGGATGAATGCGCTGTGCCGCTTCGGGGTCTTTTTCGCCCAATTTCTCGTGCAGGTATTGGAGCCCTTTCATATTGGCGACTCTTCGCAGACGCATCCTGATATGCGCATCCTTGCCGGGACCTTCAAACAGCCCGTAAAGCAGAGCCTTGATATACAGCGCGGTTCCTCCTACACCGATTACAGGCTTGTTTCGCTGGCGAATGTCCTTGATAGCCTCGTCGGCAAAGGCAACATATCTGCCCACGCTGAAAGACTCCGACGGCTCTACGACATCAATAAGATGATACCGAACCTGCTCTCTGCGATGCGGCGAAGGCTTGGCGGTGCCGATATCCATTCGTCGATAGACTTTCATTGAATCGACGCTAAGAATCTCTCCGTCGAGCTGTTTGGCCATGTCAAATGCCAGCCTGCCTTTGCCTGAGGCCGTTACCCCAGCAATCAATATATGCGTTTTTTCAATCATAAATCCGCTGCTATTGACCAGTCAAATTCAATGCCCCCATGCCATAATTATTGGTTGCCCCGCGCCCCGCGGGGCGTATATAATACACATCTGCATTGTAAAACGCAAATTATGCACAATTGGCTGCTCACCGAGCATCCGGAAAGTGATTATGGGTTCGCAAAAAACAGACATAAAACAGCAGCTTGAAGAAACGAGGGAATTTGTAAACTCCCTGCTGAAAAGGTATTTACGCCCTCGCAAGGAAGTCGATCCTCGTTTGCAGGAGGCAATGGAATATGCTGTCCACAGTCCGGGCAAGCGTTTGCGAGGGGTGCTCGTCTTATGGGCGTGTGAGCTTTTTGCCACCGCCGAAAACAGAAAGGTCGAAGCTCCGGCAGCGGCCATAGAGCTGGTGCATGCCTACTCGCTCGTCCACGATGACCTTCCGGCAATGGATAACGACGATATGCGTCGAGGCAGACCGACCTGTCATAAAAGATTTGACGAGGCCACCGCCATTCTTGCCGGCGATGGGCTCTTGACGCTGGCGTTTGAAATACTTGGCAAAGATGTAAGCAAAGCCGAAATCGCCGTTCGTCTTGTGGCTGAACTGGCAGAAGCGGCGGGCGTTTCAGGTATGGTAAGCGGCCAGATGGCGGATTTGCGGGCCGAAAACACACCGCCGGATAAAAAATTACTCGAATACATACACCGCAATAAAACCGCTAAAATGTTTGCTGCCGCCGCGGCGATGGGAGCGATATGTGGTGACGCCAACGGCCAGCAGATTGAAACGCTAAAAGAATATGGGATGAAACTCGGTTTAAGTTTTCAAATCGCAGACGATATTCTGGATGTTTCGGCCTCGAGCGAACAACTTGGGAAAACCGCCGGAAAAGATGCTGAGCAGGGAAAAACAACATACCCGTCGGTTGTTGGAATGGAACAGTCTAAAAAACTCTTAGAAAAATTCTCAGACCAGGCCGTTGCGCTGTTAGGTGATTTTGGCGATGAAGCTGACAAACTAAGACAGCTTGCGGTGCTGCTGGTTGAGAGAAGTAAATAATTGATACGGAAAGACTTATGAGCGACTATCTTGATCAGATACAAGGCCCGGCAGATTTGAAGAAGCTCTCGATACCCCAGCTTCAGGAACTTGCCGAGCAAATCAGAGAATACATTATTTCCACTGTAGGCAATTGCGGCGGCCACCTCGGAAGCAACCTCGGGGCCATTGAGCTTACGCTGGCGATGCACTATGTCTTTGACTTTGAAAGAGACAAACTTCTCTGGGATGTAGGCCATCAGTGCTATACGCATAAAATTATCACAGGCCGAAAAGACGCCTTTGCCAAACTGCGCCAGGCGGAAGGGGTCAGCGGTTTTCCGAACCCTGCAGAAAGTCCGTATGACCAGTTCACCGTCGGACACGCCGGCACGGCCGTGCCAACTGCTATCGGAATGGCTCTGGGCCAGAGCCATATGAGCAGAAAAGACAAAATTATCGCATTCGTAGGCGATGCCAGCGTCGTCAATGGCGTTTCTTTCGAAGGATTGAACAATCTGGCGATAGTAAAGCGGCAAATGCTTGTCGTCCTTAATGATAACTCAATGGCTATCGATGTAACACAGGGAGCTATGGCTAAATTCTTCTCCCGAATCCGACTCAGCCAGACATACGAAGATATGCGAAAAACCACTAATGACATACTCGAGCACATGCCTATTATCGGCAAAGGCGTTGAAGATGCTATCGAGCGAATAAAAAAGGGAATAAGGATGACGGTGCCGGCAAGTCAGATATTTGAAAGTCTGAATATCCCTTATTTTGGTCCCGTGGACGGCCACGACATAGGCTCACTGGTAGAGATTTTCAAAGAAATCGGCCATGTTGACCACCCGGTTATACTTCACGCATACACTCACAAAGGCAAGGGGTTTGAAGCAGCCGAGCAGGACTGTATGAAATATCATTCTACCGGTCCGTTTACAATCAACGGCGAGGCCGTAGAGCCTACCCAAACAGGCAAAGAAACATTTACCGATGCTTTTGGACAAAGCCTTGTTGAAATCGCTAAAAATAACGGCAGGATAATCGCGATAACATCAGCAATGGGCGCAGGCACAGGTCTTGGCGAGTTTCGTGAGCAATTTCCCGACCGCTTCTACGATGTCGGCATCGCCGAAAGCGCAGCAGTTACCATTGCCGGAGGAATGGCAAAAGAAGGCCTCAAGCCCATCGTGTGCATTTACTCAACATTCCTGCAAAGAAGTTTTGACCAGATATTCCAGGAAGTCTCGTTGCAGGATCTTCCGGTAATTTTCTGCATAGACCGCGCGGGGATGGTAGGCTCCGACGGGCCGACCCATCACGGCCTGATGGACATAGGTTTTCTGCGGATGATGCCTAATGTCGTGGTGGCAGCTCCTTCAGACGCCCAGGAGATGAAACTCGTGCTGGAATTTGCCGTAAAATCGGAAAAATCAGTCGCTGTTCGCTATGCCAAAGAGCCGATCCCCGCCGATGACTTCGACAGAAGCGCCTGCCAAAAACCTTTTGAAATGGGTAAATCGGTAGTCGTGAAAAAAGCGGATAAAGACCCTCTGAGCATCGTCAGTTATGGCAGTATGCTTACAGAAGCCCTAAAAGCCGCCGAAAAACTTTCCAAATCCGGCATAGAGGTTGAAGTGATAAACGCCCGCTTCGCCGCACCTATCGACGACGACATTCTGACCAGAGTTGACAAAGGCCGGCGCATCATCACCGTCGAAGAACATGCCGCCGATTGCGGATTCGGTTCTGCTCTGCTGGAGCGAGCGACTGAGCTATACCCCGACAAGACGCCGGGCGCAATCCGAATCCTCGGTGCGGCAAAACACTTCATTAAACACGATGGCCGTCAAAAACAGTTAAAAGAAGCAGGCATAAGTGCCGAAAATATAATAGAAACAGCAAAATCGCTCATAAAAACTAATAAATAAAAGCCCTCGCCGGACGCACGGACGAGCGGCTTTGTGAGCAAAGATAAATAACGCGATTATCAACCGGATTCAGGACGGCTAAAATGGCTCAAAACGCCCCTAAACTGGTCATTTTCGGCGACGCCCGCAAGGGCAGAGTGGCTGAGACGGTAAAGGACTTTATTTCGTTTGTTGAAACAAAAGCCCGGATAATCGGCAATTACTGTCTTGAGGACTGCTCGCCGCAAATCCTGGCCGACGCCGATTACGCTGTGGTTTTTGGCGGAGATGGTTCTATTATTGGCGCCGCCAGAAGCCTTAGCGAAACGAATGTCCCCGTAATCGGTGTGAACCTGGGCAAGCTGGGATTCCTTGCCGAATTCAACGCAGAGGAATTAAAAGAATACTTCGATGAAATTATCGCGGGCAAGGCTCAAATCGAAAAACGAATGCAGCTTTGTTGCTCGGTTTCGACAGACGGCAGCGAAAAACTCGCCTCCAGCGCGACTAATGATATATTCATAACAGCAGGGCCGCCATACAGAGTAATCGAACTGCAAATAAGCGTGGACGGCCAGCGACTTGCCGGCTGTGTCAGCGACGGAATTATTATCGCAACCGCAACAGGTTCAACAGCGTACAATCTTTCGGCAGGCGGGCCTATACTATCGCGAGAAATGGACGCTATGGTAATAACGCCGATATGCCCGCATTCGCTTAGCTTCAGACCCATCGTAATACAATGCGATTGTATCGTGGAGATTCGGGGAATGCAGTTAAATGAAGGCACTACTTTGTCGATAGACGGTCAGCATTGGTATAATCTAAGCAGCGATGATACGGTAAGGGTGCATCGCCACCAGGGGCACTTTATGGTGGTCAGTAATCCGCGAATCACACAGTGGGATACTCTGGCAACAAAACTGAACTGGGCCGAAAAACCGAGGTATATATAACAGGGCATCCGGATTTTTTTCATATATCATTTTGACGAGGAGTTAAAAATGAAAGCTATACGAACAATAACAATCATATTGACGATTTCAGGGCTGATATCAACAGGTCTGGCCATCGATAACCCAAATATCGGGAGAGGTTTGGACAGTCCGGTCGGCTCCGGTAGAAGTCCGGTCTCTGAGGGACAGCGAGGTCTGCATCGCAGCCCAAGTCCGTTCAGCAGCGACGGTAATCAAATCGTTACCGGCCAGGTTGGTGGAGGCAGGCATTTCAGAGGAGCTGTTCCTTACGGTTCACAAACCGAATTCGGCGGCACACTGGCAACATCGCCGATTGAGGGTTTTATGAGATACAGCGGCACACGAACACAGGATTTCGGCTTTGAACCTCACTACTCGTCGCGAGGAACTGTTACTCAAACAAGCCCAGTAGGCCCCGGCGTTGTTACCGGACCTTCCGCAAGTCGAATAGACGATCGCAGGCAAATTCCCGATGCCGGGGTGGCAGGCGACGATATTTTCTTCTCTCCGGGCGATGAGCTTTTTTCCAGACGCAGACCGCTTGAACGAAGCCTTGCGGATATTGAACTGAGCAGGCTCGACAGCCCTGAATACTTCCCCGGCGGACAGCCTGAGCTCGAACAAATCGGTGTAAGGGATATGGATATTGACGATGAAGAGCTGGCGGATCTTACCGAGCAGCTTCGCCGCAGAAGACGGCCTGAACTGGACTTTGATGAAGAAGACCCCGAAGCTGATGTCGAGTTGCCCGAAGGATTCGAGGGAATGCGCAGGGAAGATATAGATATAGAAGATATGGATATTGACATCGAAGGCAAGCCGTGGATGGAACATCCTGAAATGGACATGGATGTTTATCAGCAGATGATGCTCCAGATTGAAAGATTCCGCGAAGAAGCCGTCGAAGAGGGCACCTATGAAGAGCAGCCCGACGATGAAGAAGCCGAAGCGCCTGAACAGATAGGCCCAATGACAGAGCAGGAGCTTGTAGCCGCCCGCGCACGCGGTGAAATGGATGAATACAAGACTTTCGCGACTTTTGCCGGAGGTCGTTTCGACAGACACATGCGTGACGCCGAACGCTTTCTCAAGGCCGGTGAGTTTTACAACGCGGCCGACTCTTACAAACTGGCCTCCATCTACAAGCCCGAGAATCCGCTGGCATACGCAGGCAGAAGCCACGCTTTGTTCGCAGCCGGAGAATATCTAAGCAGCGCGTTTATGCTTGGCAGAGCTATCGAAATGTTCGAGGGCTACGCTGCGCTTTCGATAGATATTGTCGCGATGATAGGTGACAGGGACTTGCTGGAGTCCAGAATGGCCACCGCACGTCGCCTCAGTGAACAAACAGAAGCCGGTGAGTTTGATTTTCTGCTGGCTTACTATTATCATCATCTTGGAAGGTCAGACCGCGCCGGTGAGTCCATACGACAGGCCGCCGACAGGCTCTCCGACTGGCGTGCTGTCGAAGTGCTGAAGGTAGTAATTGAAGGATAAAAATCATCCGGTAATTTTTGGTAAGTTATGGTGTTTTTCGAGCTGTTGCCGGTATTTTAGAGGAATTTTTGCATATTTTGAGCGGGCCGAGCGGTCCGCTTTTTAACTTATGATCCAGGCCAACCAAAAATGGGATATGGAATATGTCTTCGGCAACGACGGGCCGATTGCCGAGTCCTTTGAGACTTTCGAGCCCAGGCCGGAGCAGATTTCGATGGCCCGAGCCGTGCAAAAGGCAATGGCTCAAAATCGCCGCCTCGCCGCCGAGGCCGGAACAGGGGTGGGCAAAAGCTTCGCGTATCTGGTGCCTGCGATAGAAACCGCGCTGGCAAAGAAAACCCGCGTTCTGGTAAGCACATTTACCATCACACTTCAGGAACAGCTTATAAATAAGGATATTCCGTTTCTTGCAGAATGTATGCCGGGTGGATTTTCGGCGGTGCTTGCCAAAGGCAGGGGAAATTATCTGTGCCTGCGCAGGCTGGAATTTGCGATTCAGCGGCCTGGGGGTCTTTTCGCCGCTGATGCAAACGAGCTTTACTCTATAAAAAGCTGGGCTGAGGACACCGAGGACGGCTCGCTCAGCGATATTAGTTTTATGCCCCGAAATACCGCATGGGACGCAGTAAAAAGTGAACACGGCAATTGCCGCGGCAGAAAGTGCCGATTTTTCGGCAAGTGTTTTTACTGGCGGGCACGGCGAAAGCTGGAAACGGCTGACATCATCGTAGCAAATCACGCACTGATGTTCAGCGACCTGGTTCTAAAAGAGGCCGGAGCGTCACTGCTGCCGGAGTATGAAACGGTGGTCATAGACGAAGCGCACAATACCGAACATGTGGCCGAGGAGCATTTCGGGATAAATGTCACCGAGCGGCGGGTGGAGTTTCTATTGGACGGGCTTTATAACAGCAGGACGAAGAAAGGACTGTTAAGCTATAAACGCGCCGACGAGGCTATCGAGGCAAGCGTAAACGCCCGTGACTACGCCAGGCGGTTTTTCAACAGTGTCCAGCAGTGGTATGACGAGAATGTCGGCGTCGGTAACGGCAGTTGCCCGAAAGGGTTTGTCGATGACTGCCTGACCGGACCACTGAAGAAGCTGCGGGCAGAGCTTGCCAAGCTGGCCAAAGGCACAGACGACGAGGATGAGAAATTCGAAATTGGCCGGTTCGTGGACAGATGCGGACAGATGGCCGCTGAGATTGATTGCTTTCTGTCACAGGATCGGGAAGATAATGTGTACTGGGTCGAGTCGATGGGCCTGCGTCGGCGGAATTTACAGTTGCGAAGCGCGGCGGTCAATGTAGGCCCGGATGTCAGGCGGTGTTTGTTCGACCAGTACGGCTGTGTGGTGATGACAAGCGCGACCCTAAGCACAGCCGGCGCTGACGGAGACAGCGGGTTTGACTTTTTCGCCGGAAGAATCGGGCTGGACGACTTTGACGGCGTATCGCTTGGCTCGCCGTATGATTATGCCGGTCGGGTAACTATGTATATCGAAAAGGACTTGCCCAATCCCAACGACGCCGGTTTCATTGAAAAGGCCGGGCAAAAGATAAAGGACTATGTAGGACAAACCCAGGGCCGGGCGTTTGTGCTGTTTACGAGTTATTCGATGCTCAATAAGATGGCTAAGGAGCTGCAGGACTGGTTCGACGAAAACGGCATCGAGCTGCTGCGTCAGGGCGGCGGAATTGACAGGGCCGCACTGCTGAGCAGTTTTAAGGAAGACGGCAAATTTGTGCTGTTCGGCACGGACAGTTTCTGGCAGGGGGTTGATGTCGTAGGCCAGGCGCTGTGCAATGTGATAATTGTCCGCCTGCCGTTCGCGGTGCCGGACAGGCCGCTGCTGGCCGGCCGGCTCGAACAGATACGCCGCCAAGGCGGCAATCCGTTTTTTGATTACCAGTTGCCCTCGGCTATTATAAAATTCAAGCAGGGCTTCGGCAGACTGATTCGCAGCAAAACAGACAGCGGCATAGTAGTAATCCTCGACAGCAGAGTAGTAACCCGCCGCTACGGCAGCCGATTCCTCTCGGCCATACCAAAATGCAAAAGAGGAAATTGACATCAGCGCAAGGCCGAATGTTAAGTTAGAAAGCTCTTCTTGCAATCCTTCTACTCACAGCAAAGTGTCGTTCCGAGGCGCAGCCGAGGAATCCGCTCAAACAGCGTCGCGCAGCGACATCATTAATTGTCTGGAACGCGGCTGTCGCCGCGGCTGATTCAGCAGACTCCTCACATTCGTTCGGAGCGACAACGGGGGTAGAAAACGGGAGTGCCGGACTTGATCCGGCATCTACAGAGCTCAAAACACCGCTATGTCGCAAAGGCGCACCCACAGTCTTGCAACATTGATAGACCCCGCATCAAGTGCGGCGTGTGTTTCCGGTTGCGGTTAAAATAGCCTCAACCAAAACCCAAAAGCGGCCTGGCCGCAGAAAGGAGACACACATGGAAATTATAGCAATGGACAGCCATAAACGCTACAGCCAAATTTGCGTTCAAAATCAGGCGGGCAAAATACTACGAGCTGCACCAACACAGCCAAACCTCTGCCGAAAACGCCGAGCAATCCCGCCACGCCGCTACTGTCCTGCTAAGAAGCTCACAAAA
>Ga0207421_10000823_pt1 | contig 40276 bp, 30 predicted proteins | sample SodLakKL_010_SED_4_FD_187542 | JGI IMG/M metagenome (GOLD analysis project Ga0207421, IMG submission 187542) | Alkaline sediment microbial communities from Lake Tanatar, Kulunda Steppe, Russia - 8KL_010_SED (SPAdes) (version 2) | ecosystem: Environmental > Aquatic > Non-marine Saline and...
AACACAACGAACACAACGAACACAACGAACACAACGAACACAACGAACACAACGAACACAACGAACACAACGAACACAACGAACACAACGAGCACAACGAGCACAACGAGCACAACGAACACGAGTCGAAGCAGGGCGCGCCGGACGGACAAGGCTCCAACGCCCCCGCCCGGAACGTGCCCCAGAACCATAGCCACCACGCTGATCGGCCTGACCGCGATCGGGAAACTGAAAACGCCTCGGATCACGCCGAGCCCGGCACGAACGCCCCCGATTACGGCGGGTCTGGTCTCGGCGGTGAAGGCGAAGCTCCCGATCACTCCCGCCGGAGCTTTCTCAAAGCGGCGGCGATCGGCGCAGCCGCCGTAGGAATCGGCGGCGGCACCCTCGCTTTCCGGCACTTCCGCCGGGCCGGCGCCGCGCGGGAGCGGCCGACTGAACAGCCGGGGCTTCTCGGACAACATCCGTCGCCATGGTTCCGCGAGCTCGCGGACGGGAAGCTGGAGTGCACCTTGTGTCCCAAAGCGTGTGTGCTCGGAGCTGGAGAACGAGGTGCGTGTCGCGTTCGCGCAAACCGGGACGGCTCCGGATATACCCTGGCATACGGGAACCCCGCTCTGGTGCAGATGGATCCGATCGAGCGCAAGCCGTTCTTCCATATTCTTCCGGGGAGTCGGGCGCTCTCGATCTCGACCGCCGGATGTCCCTTAGCCTGCGTCTTCTGCGAGGTATGGGATATGGCCCTCGTTGGGCCGGAAGACGTGCATGCATACGATCTGCCTCCCCAGCGAGTCGTCGACCACGCTTTGGACAACGGCGCGCGCTCGATCAGCTACGCCTTCGGCGAGCCGGTGGCATTCTTCGAGTACGTCCACGACACCGCCGCGCCGGCCAAAGAGGCAGGCCTTCTCAACGTGATGCACACCAGCGGCTACATCAATCCGGAGCCCCTGGAGAAGTTGGTCGACAAGCTGGACGCAGTGAACATCGATCTCAAGAGCATGTCCCCGGAGTTCTACCGCGATCTCGTCGGCGGGGAGATCGACCCCGTGCTCCGCACGCTTCGCCGGCTCAAGCAAGCAGGCGTCCACATCGAGATCACGAACTTGGTAATCCCGACGAGGAACGATGACCCTTCGATGGTCCGAGAGCTCGCCGGTTGGATCGTCAACGAGCTTGGACCGGAGACACCGGTCCATTTTGCCCGCTTCTATCCGCTCTACAAGCTGGACGACCTTCCGCCGACGCCAGTGTCCACGCTGGAGGAGGCGCACCGCACAGCCAAGGAAGCCGGCCTCCGGTACGCCTATATCGCACGCGTGGACGGGCATAAGGCCGAAAGCACCTACTGTCCTGAGTGCGGAGAGACGGTTATCGAGCGCCTCGGGTTCGTTATAGAAGAGGCTCGCATTGAGGACGGCGCATGCGCCGCGTGCGGCACAAACATACCCGGGAAGTGGTCGTAAGAGCATAGACAGTTGCCGCACCGGCGCCGGCCGGCAAGGCCCGGCTCACCCGTGCCGGCAAGCGACATGCTCACCTGTTCCGGCGATGGACATTCAGTCGGGATAGGGAGCGCTCGTCCAGATTGCGCAGCCCTACCTCCTTCGCATACTCCATCACGCTTACATACTCTTCCGAAGTGATCGAGCGCGAAATCTGAGGATACTCGAACGCCTCGTGCTCCACGCGGTACTGGGACATGATGTTCACATAGGTGGACTTCGACAAGTTGTCCGCGACCCAATCCACGAAATCCTTGGGACCCGAGACGTCGTTTGGCATCACCAGATGACGGAGCACCACCCCACGCTTGGCAATGCCGCGCTCGTCCACCTGCAGATCTCCCACTTGCCGATGCATCTCACGAATAGCTGCCTTCGCGTTTTCCGGGTAATCCGGAGCGCCGCCCAAATAGCGCTCTCCCTTCTCCGCATCCATGAACTTGAGGTCAGGAAGGTAGATATCCACAATGCCGTCGAGCAGACGGATCATCTCCTCGCGCTCGTAACCGCCCGTGTTATAACAGAGCGGCAGCCTGAGCCCTTCCTGCATGGCGATTCGGGTTGCATTCAGAATATGCGGCATGACATGAGTGGGGGTGACAAGGTTGATATTGTGACACCCCCTCCGCTGGAGTGACAGCATCTCGTCAGCAAGTTGCTCGTCTTCTATGGCGCGTCCCCGTCCCTTATGGGCAATAGGCCAGTTCTGGCAGAAGACGCAGCGCAGATTACAGTTCGAGAAGAACACCGTGCCGGATCCATTGGATCCGACCAGGGGGACCTCTTCTCCGAAGTGGGGCTGCGCGCTATGCACGACAACTCTCTCCGCGTTCCGGCAGAGCCCCTGTTCTCCCCTGAGCCGGTTAACCCCGCACTGTCGCGGGCATATATCACAGTGCTCCAACCGAGCGTAGGCTTCCTCTATTCCCTGGGTGAATTTTCCTTCGCGCTCCAGCCTCAGATAGGCGGGCTCCCAATCGTCGCCGTTTACCTGCTCCTCTTGTCCGGCGCCATATACATGTCCCCCTTTGAGGAGAAGCGCCCCGCCGGCAAGCAGTGTGCCTCTCAGAAAGCTCCGACGCGTCACCTCCATGACCGTCCTCCTCTGCTTCCCAAAAATTTAGCATGAGCCTGAGTACACCACAAGCGTCCCAAGGTCCGTCGTCGCTCCATAGCTGCCACTCCATCGCCGCCGACAGCGACGTGCCCCTTTGCACAGCCCCATCTACACAGTAGAATTATCCTACGATGGTGGATCGTACCGATCAGCCTACGGGATCTCCCCCGGGTGGGGAATCGATGGACATCCTCAGCCACCTCATCGAGCTTCGCCGCAGGTTAATCTATTCGATTGTGGCCCTGGCTGCCTGCAGCGCGATTGCATTCGCCCTCTACGAGCCCTTGGTGGAGCTGGTGAAGCGCCCGTTCCAGGCTATACAGATGGAGTCCTCACTTCCCGGGCAGCTTTTCGTGCATTCCGTGACTGAAGGCTTTCTTGTTCGGATCCGTATTGCACTGCTCGGCGGTGCGATCGTTAGCCTGCCGTTTATCGGCTACCACATTCTCCGGTTCGTGTTCCCGGGACTATACGCGCACGAGCGCCGAGCCATTGCCGCCGCGCTCATTGCCGGGTCGGCCCTGGCAGTCGGGGCATTTCTCTACAGCTACGTTCAGCTCCTGCCGATCTCCCTTCGTTTTCTGACCAGCTCCGGTTTCATCCCGGAGGACGTCGGTGTTCTCCTGAGTTACCGAAGCAGCATTGCCTTCGTCCTGCAAGTTTTGCTCATGGCGGTGGTACTCTTCCAACTACCGGTGGTCGTCGTGGTGCTCATGAAGCTGAACGTTCTCTCGCGCAGGACGGCCCTCAAAGCCGGCCCTTACGTTATCGTTTCACTGGCCGGAATCTCGGCTCTCCTTACCCCGCCCGATGTTATCTCACAGATTGGTCTTGCGCTGCCGCTGGTCGCTCTCTATTTCCTGGCAGTTGTCGTCGCCAGAGTATTCAGGTTCGGAGAGGAGTAGCGCCATGTTTGGTCTTGGCTTCTGGGAGCTCATTATTCTGGCAATCGCCGTGCTCGTCTTCGTACCGCCCAGGCAGTTGCCCAAAGTGTTCCGCAAGATCGGCAGGGTGTATGGGGAGATTCGCTCGTTCAACAAGACCGTACGCGACACCATGCGAACAATCGAACGTGAATCGGAGCGTCAGGCCTGCGACCTGAAGCGTACGAGCGTCTCCTCTCCGGAGCGTCGTCGTTCGCAGGACGCCGGATCGCAGGACGCGGGCGTGTCCGACGACACGGAGCCGACCGGTACCGGATTCAACGAAACCGCTTCCAGACACCGCGAATCGAACGACACCGCTTCACCGACGACCGCGTCCCGCGAAACCCGCCAGAAGCCCGACACAACTCCACCGGAGCAGTCTGATGCTTCTTCGGCTCCCGACCGGCGGAACTCCCAACATGCCTGGGCCGTCTCGTTGCCATCGTTTGCCCACGAGGCTGCGCCCTCTTTCGCCGTACGGGAGAAGAGGAGCATTCAACAGCTGTGCCGAAAACCACCATATCAGCCATCACAGGAGAAGGAGTAATCCTATGTTAGGTAGTACCGAGATCATTGCCATCGTCGCCGTTGTCCTTGTCCTCTTTGGAGCGCGTGCTATCCCCAAGTTCGCCCGGTCCATTGGGCAGGCAAAACACGAGTTCGAACGAGGAGTACGTGAAGGCGGCTCCAAGGAATTTGAAGAGTCTGACTCCGCTCCGCCCGCCGAAGCGAACACGGAACTGCCCTCCGGCAAACGGAGCGAATCCGACACCTCCGACTCGGAAGCGACCCAAGACCGGCGGTGACGGTCGCCCCGGCCTGATGCTCGAGTGTTCACCCCGCTGATGCCTTTCCTCTGTTGCCCCTGTGCTCAGGCCGGCCCTCTCCAGCGACCCGCCGGCGAACCCCACCTCTGAGTTCGACGGGGTTATGCAACTAACAGAACATTACAGACATGTAATCTTACTGAAATAGTCATGAAACCGGCATACCGTATCCTCTCACATGTAGTCGACGGGATGGATGCCTCGTCGGGCTACATACACCGCCAGGTTCCCGGAGAACACCTCCGGTGGCGCGCAACGTGCCACGGCAACAGCCGGGATCTACGGCGCGGGAGTGACTCCCGCGCGGTGAGTGTACCATCTACCCCCCAACGCATGGCTTGCTTGGAGCCAAGCATCCCAACCGAGCAACCCCTTCTTCCCCCGGTTCCCCCCACCGGGGGTTTTTTTTGTTCACACGCCCCGGGAGGCCGTAGCGTAACTGTTGCGGTGTCGGGTCCCTCTTTCCACCCCGTAGCCATTCACCCCGATTTCGGGTATATTACGCTTTTACGATTCGACACTCTCGGCGCCTCGTGGCAGACGGCCGTATTGGGGTCTTTGCTTCCCTCGCCGCCGCCTCGCGTGTCGAGACACCATGCATCACCATGGAGGCCTCCGGTCGCGTAGGTCTGTGGACCGCTCCACTCAAGGCAAGGGCGTGCTTCCGGGAACTGCCTCAAGCTTCATCGCCGGCATCGGAGTGACGAAACGGGCACTTCCCACCCTACGCACGACGGAACAAGAGCGAACGGAACTGACGGATGAGGCGATGATAACAATACTGAGACGGCTGGCGCCATTTGTGAAACCGTATCGCCGCGCCCTAGGCTTCGCCGTGGTGTTCATGCTGGGAATGGACCTCGTAGCGTACGGCATGCCGCTCGTGGTGGGCTACGTGACGGACCACGTCTATCCCGTTATCGATGAGGAAGGGATGCTTGCACACCTCGGCCTGGTCGTACTGGGGCTGGTCGGGGCCGGAGTATTCCGCGGGCTCATGGCGCACGGTATGATCCGCAACTACTGGTACGTTGCCGAGTCGACCGTTCGCGACATCCGGAATGGGCTCTACGAGAAGCTCCAGCATCTCGACGTGAGCTTCTACGACCAGGCGCGAACGGGGGACCTTATGTCCCGCGCCACGTACGACATCCAGCTCATCCGGAACCTCTTTTCCTTCGGCATCGAGCACCGGATCCGTATCATCCTTATTACCGGCACGATCCTGGTCCTCATGCTGATCCAAGATTGGCGCCTGGCACTCGCTGTCTACGTGTTCCTCCCGGTATTTTTCGGAATCATCCTCTATTTCAGCAAACGCATGCGGGAAGCGGTCCGCCGCCAACAGCGCCAGATGGGCCGTCTCAACGCCCGGCTTCAGGAAAACGTCACCGGCATTCGCGTGGTGAAGGCCTTTTCGATGGAAGATGCGGAGATCGAGTCGTTCGAGCGGCAGAACCACGCGATGCTCGAGCGGGATCTCGACGCGTCCCTGTTGCAAGCCAATCTCAATCCGATCCTCCTCCTCACCGACGGTGTCGGCTCGCTCGTGATTCTCCTGTTCGGCGGATATCAGGTCATCACCGGGACCATGTCCCTTGGCGTGCTCTTCGCGTTCGTCACGTACCTGGGGGTCATGGGCTTCCCTATGCGCATCCTGGCGTTCAACACCGCGCTCGTTGCGCTTGCGCGCGGCGCCTCGGAACGTTTGCAGGAGATCTTCTCCAGCCCGGACCAGAAACGGCTCGACCGGGGGCACCGTACCGACCGGATCCACGGCAAGGTCGTCTTCGACCGCGTCAGCTTCCGGTACGAGCAGGAGACCCCGGTGCTTTCGGACGTGTCGTTCCAGCTCAACCCGGGCGAGCGCGTCGCGCTCTTCGGTCTGACCGGCGCGGGCAAGAGCACGTTGATTTCGCTGATTCCCCGCTTCTACGAGCCAACGGAAGGCCGGATTCTCCTGGATGACTGCGATATATCGGAGTGGAACCTACGGAGCTTGCGTTCGCAGATCGGCACCGTGCTTCAAGAGACATTTCTCTTTTCCGCGACTATCCGGGAGAACATCGCGTTTGCCCGGCCCGATGCGTCCATGGAGGAAGTCCGGCAAGCCGCCGAGCACGCGCACATCCGGGAGTTCATCGAAAGCCTTCCCGAAGGGTATGAGACGATCGTCGGCGAACATGGCGTAGGGCTCTCCGGCGGCCAGCGCCAACGAATTGCGATCGCCCGTACCCTGCTCCAAGATCCGGCGCTTCTCATTCTGGATGACTGCACTTCGAGCCTCGACGCTCTTACCGAGCAGCGCATCCAGGACGAGCTCAGGGAGCTCATGGAGGGAAGGACGACCATCATTATCGCCCAACGGGTGAGCACGCTTGCGCTTGCCGACCGCATCGTGGTGCTCGAGCACGGGACGATCGCGGACGTGGACAGCCACGACCGGCTTCTGGAGCGAAACCAATTGTACCGTGATACGTACGAAGCCCAGACCGTCTTTCCCGTCGGTCCCGGAACCCAAGCCCCGATCAACGAGTCGACGTCATGATTACCCGAAAAAGCGCTCAGCATCTCCCGGTACTCGAAGACAAGCAAGCAGGCGAGTTCGATTGGAATCTTCTCAAGCGCTTTCTGCGCTATCTCAAGCCGTACAAGGGCAAGCTCGCGCTCATGTACACGTGCGCGCTCCTCAATGTCGCCTCCACGGTGGGCATCCCGCTCATGCTCCGACTCGGGATCGACGAGTACATCGCCGCTGGGGACGTGCAGGGGCTTCTCTACGTAGGAGTTGCCGTTGTGGCGTTGGTGGCGGTCCTCTACACGTCGGCGCGGCTCCAGGGCGTCCTCATGATGAAGATCGGCTACCGCGTGCTCTACGAGCTACGGCGCGATCTCTTCGGGCATCTCCAACACCTCTCGTTCCGCTTCTTCGATACGCAGAAGGCGGGGCAGATCATGAGCCGCCTCACCAACGACGTGCAGGTGCTGGAGGAGCTCCTTCGGGCCGGCCTGGACACGATTGTCGTAGACGCGCTCATGCTCGTCGGAATCACCGTAGCGATGATCTGGCTCAGCCCGCCGATGAGCCTCATTCTCTTGTTCACGGTGCCACTCTTTGCCCTCCTAGTTTTCGTGCTGCGCTTGCGCATCATGAACGCCGGGCGCCGTATTCAACGAACGCTCTCGGCAGTGAACGCCTTCCTCAACGAGTCGATAACCGGTATCAAAGTCATCCGCGCCTTTGCCCGCGAGGACGAAGTGAGCCGCAACTTCCGGGCGGTCAACGATGACTACTACCAACAGACTCGCAGCTTCTACCCCCTCATTGCCTACTTCTGGCAGAGCGTCTCCACCCTCAACACGGTCGGCACGGCGCTCGTGATTCTGGCAGGCGGGATTTTCCTTTATTACGGGATGGTATCGCTTGGCGTCATTGCGGCGTTCCTCTCGTATATCAACCGCTTCTTCCAACCCATGCAGAAGCTGAGCAACATGATGAACCAGATGAGCCGCTCCATGGCGTCGGCCGAACGGATCTTCAATATCATGGATGTCGAGCCCGGCGTCCAGGATGCCCCGGACGCCATCACGAACGTTCAGCTCCAGGGAGAAATCGAGTTCCGGGACGTAACGTTCTCATACGACGGCGAGGAGATCGTCCTCCGCGACGTGAACCTTCATGCCAATCCTGGAGAAACAGTCGCCATCGTCGGGCCCACCGGCGCAGGGAAATCGACCATTATCAATCTAGTCTGCCGCTTCTACGATCCGACCGAGGGCGCGGTCCTCGCGGACGGTTACGACCTCCGGAGGCTGGCCCAGCAGGCTTACCGGAGCCACCTTGCCGTCGTGATGCAAGATACCGTCGTCTTCTCCGGTACGGTGCTGGAAAACATCCGCTACGGCAAGCCGGACGCCTCGTTCGCCGAGGTGCAGCATGTGGCGCGGGAGATGGGCATAGCCGAGATGATCGCCGAGCTCCCGGAAGGCTACGAGACGCAGGTCGGTGAGCGGGGAGCCACCTTGTCGCTCGGCCAGAAGCAGCTTTTGGCTTTCGCGCGGGCGCTCATCCGCCAACCGCGCATACTCGTCCTGGACGAGGCCAGCTCGTACCTGGACTCCCAGACGGAGCAAGTCGTCCAGAACGCCATGGAGCGGCTGAGCCGCGGGAGGACTACGTTCGTCATCGCCCACCGCCTGGCAACGATCCGCGACGCCGACCGCATCCTCGTCATACAGAATGGCACGATCGTAGAGAACGGCTCGCACAGCGAGCTCCTCACCAAAGATGGCCACTACGCGCAGATGCTGCGCACGCAGTTTGCCGTGGGAGTATAGGGGGCGGGCGGAGCTCTTGCCGCCCGATATGCCCCGGAGCCCTTGGCCGGGGGCCTTGCCGGAGACTGACTCACTCGTATAACCCCGCGAAACCACGGGCCGCTTCTTCGCTGAGCTCACAGCACAGCTGAACCAGTTTCCCGATAACGGCTTCCGTGTACCGTCGTCCTTTCTCCGCCGTCGCAGCGGAGGGATTGCCTACGCCGGTGTCTTCGGTAATGTCGCTCCACCGTCGGGGAGCCCACGCCCATCCTTCCCGGAAGCCGGCGATGGACCACTGTCGCACGTGTCCCGAGCCGGCTTCGGAAAGCGGCCTCACCAGATCGCCGGCAATATACTGCATAACGCTCGTCTCCATCTCACCGGCGTGATCTCCCAGGTCCTCGAAGTAGTCAGCCTGAGGTTCCATTCGATACCAGTCCACCACACACAGGAAGATGTCGACCGCGGGCTGAAGCTCACGGATAATCTGCCGGAAGTTGTTTCCTCCATGCCCGTTGAGAACCAGCAGTGCTTGCACGCCCTGGCCGGCAAGGGATTCTGCGACGTCGCGTAGCAAAGCGCCCTGAGTGGAAGGGTTCATGTTGATGCAGAACGGAATGTCGAGCTGGCCGGTTTGAACTCCAAAAGGGACCGTTGGGAGCACCATCACCCCCGCTCCCCGTTCCCTCGCCCGCCGCGCCGACTCCCCGGCCAGGTAGTCGCACTGTACGGTATCGGTTCCATACGGGAGGTGGTAGTTGTGCGCCTCGGTAGCGCCCCACGGTAACACCGCAACCGGGCAGTCGTTCCCCGGTTTCCGAAGCCTGCCCCAATGAGTTTCCGCTAGGACATAGTCGCCTCTATCCATAGTCTCCCAGTATAACTCACCGCCGCAGCTTACGCCGCCGATGCCCCGACTCGGCGGGGGGACCTTGCCGGAAGATCCCAACGGCTACGGCCGGTTGCTTCTCAGTCCAATGCGCATGAGATACTATACACTCCCGACTGTTGGAAAGGCTAAAAGACGTCGGAGGGGCAGCAGGGCCGGAAGCGTCGGAAGAGCTTGAAGGGCCGGAAGGGCTGATTATGGGTACGCGGACGCTTGTTTGTATGCCGTCTCACCGTGTTCGTCTGTTGAACGCGAAGGTGGTATGCGCTCTGATAATCGGGCTGGGAGCAACTATCTCGCTCCCCGCAGAAGACCCCGACGCGGTCACCATCACCTACTTTTGGGGCGAAGGCTGCCCGGCTTGCGAGCGCCAAAACTCCTTTCTCAATGACCTTTCCGCCGCGTATCCGGAGCTTACAATCGAGCGCTTCGAAGTGTGGAACGATCCGGAAGACCGCGAGTTCTTCCAGAACGTTGGCGAGGAACTTGGGTTTGAAGCGGGGCCTGTTCCAACGACGGTGATTGGCGAGCGGTACTGGATCGGTTTCACGCAACAATATGAGCGAGAGATTGTCTCTACTGTAGAGGAGTGTTTTCGCAATGAGTGTCCGGAGCCCGGACCGGACAGCAAGGGGAGGGGGAGCCGGGACGAGCTTGTTCTGCCGCTCCTTGGCAGGATCGATCCGGCGAGCGTAGCGCCTGCCTTATCCACCATGCTCATCGCCGGCGTCGATGGTTTTAACCCGTGCTCACTCTGGGTGCTTACGATGCTCTTTGCGCTCGTGGCTTACGCAGGCAGTCGCGCAAAAACTGCCGTAGTCGGGACCACTTTCTTGGCGGTGACAGCCATCGTTTACGGTGCATTCATCGCCGGAGTATTCACCGTGTTGACGCTCGTTGAAAGACTCGGGTGGATTCGCCTCGTCACTGCGGTGCCGGCGTTCCTGTTCGGAGCGCTGAGTATCCGCGAATACTTCGCCGCCAGTGGCCGCCTCCGCACAACGCTGAGCGCTCAGCAGAAGCGCTCAATCGCCGGGCGGATGCGCGTTGCTCTGACGGGGAAACGCTCCTTAGCCGCAACGGTCGGGGCTACCGTGTTAATCGCCGCGGGCGTCGCCGTTGCCGAGCTTCCCTGCACTGCCGGCTTCCCCGTGGTTTGGAGCGGCCTCATGGCCCAGCAGGGAGTCAGCGGGCCGGCTTTCGGCGCATTGCTTGTGCTCTACGTGCTTGTGTACCTCCTCCTCGAACTTGTCGTGTTCACAGCCGCTGTATACGGCCTCGGCATCCGTCGCTTCACCGAGGGGTATGGACGCATAATCAAGCTAGTCGGTGGCACCCTTATGCTTGTGCTTGCAGTGGCGCTGGTCGCTCTACCCGAGGCGCTCACCAATCCGGCACGAACGCTCAAACTCTTCAGCATCGGGGTTGGCGGCGCCATCCTCATAGCGTTGGTACGAGCGCGGCTCATTTCGTCCCGTCAAAAGAACCCCACAAGTGGGGAATTGTAGTCTCCGGTTACGATCGAGTGTTGCAGGGGCAAACAAGTCGTGAGATAATCCGACGCACTCGAATCCTGAGCCCGCATTCTCCCAGACACCGGGAGGGCCTGATCCGTAGTCCCGACCAGGGGTCTCTGTAGGCGGCGGACGGCGGGCTTTTGCACGATTCCCGATTTATGAGCTAACCATACAATAAAGGGAACTCAGAGTGGTGAGAACGGAAGACACAATGAGCATGGACGAAAGCCAGGCAGCCCGGTTCGCACGCGCGGGGTGGACCGTATTCATTGCAGCAGCAGCCTCCGTTTTGCTCGCGTGGTTGCTGTTCTACCTGATCGACCTCCGGAACGCTTTCGGCTTGCGTGGCTGGATCATGGATCTCCCCGAAGAGTCGTTCTTCTTTGGCGTGGAGCCCTTCTTCTTCCAACACTGGTTCCGTAACGGCGGCCCAGCGGAAATCATCCAATGGCTCCTCCTCGGCGGTACAGCGCTTCTCAGCGGTTTCATCGCCGGACGCGCGTACGGCCGCTTCCGCGCCGTCGGGGCGTTCTGGCTTATTCTTGGAATAGGAATCGTCCTCATGCTTCTCGAGGATGCAGGCGATCCCCGCCACACGCTGCGGAGTTACGTCCAGGCGTTCATCGGTGAACGGGACCAGGGAACGTACGGCACTATCTTCGAAGCGCTCTACTTCTTGGTACTGGCCGCGTTCCCCATCTACGCCATTGCTCGGTACGGCCGGATTCTCGCCGGCGATAAGCGGGTGCGTAATCTCATAATCGTCGCGTTCGCCTGCTATTTCCTGGCAACCACGCTCTCCTTTGCCGGTAGCGCCTTTACCAACATCTTTGGGACGAACTTCTACACCGAGTTCGGCGGCCGGCTCCGCGAACTCTTCGTCGGCATCGGCGACGAGCACGTTGGCCCGTTCTGGGACAGCTGGGACGCTCAACAGCATTGGAGCTTCGTCTCGTTCTTCTTGATGGATAGCCTCGTGGAGGAATCCATAGAGGTTGTCGGCGCCGGGGCGTTCATGGGCGCCGCCCTGCTGGGGCTTTCGGGGGCAACTCCGCATCGAGGAAGACCACCTAGGAGTTGAAGAGACGCGCATTGCCGGCCGCCCAGGCGACCACGCGAATCCGATCCTGTGTACTCATAGGCGGTTTCTGCCCCTCCCTCCGCGGACTGGCGCAACCGCGGAGGTGGGTGTATCCTGGCCGCCATGGAACAGCTTTCAAGCCGGCTTGCCCTCGGAGTACCTGCTGCCGCTCTCATGCTTATGGTAATCCCCGGATGCGAGATTATCCGCCCCCACACGACGCGACTCCTCGGCGAAGCGCGAGTGAGCGCGCCGGACGTTCGGCCGCCGGAACTCACTCTTCCTGATGAGCCTCGCACCCAACTCGGCCCGCACGAGCACCTCGAGCAACTAGTCAACGCCGAGGCTCGTCATCGGTTCCCGCTGGAGCTCGTGCAGGAGTGGGCCGATCGGCCGCTTCCCGACTGGCAGGAAGAAGGGAAGGTCCAGGCGCCTCGTGTCCTGTTGGCTAAACTCATCCTTGGGGTGGATATTCCCGAAGTCAATGAGTATATCCAGGCGGCGGAGCCGTGGAGTGCTATCGGCTCCACATGGAGCCTTCGACCCAGAGGAGACTACGATTTCAGCTTGCCGCCTTTGACGGCGATTCTCTATCTCTTTGGGGAGGACTCGGAACGGCTCTATCCGGAAACCCGGGACCACTTGCTTGAAGTTCTCTTGAACCAGGAAGGCGACCAGTTCCAGACCACGGTCCCCGGCAGTATGGGGCTTGTTACGGAGACGGAGAACCATATTCTCATGACCGAGGGACCTCGCTACCTCAAAAACCAGTGGCTTGCAGAACGCGGTTCAGAAGATCCTGTACACGACAACAAGCAAAACGGGATGGAGGAGAAGCTCGTTTCGTTCCTGGAGGAAATGCACGAAGCAGGACCGTTCGAGTACAACTCGTATCCGTATCTCGGATATACGGTGATGGCAGTGGCGCTGCTCGAAGCTTTCGCGGAGCAGCCGGTGGCGGATGCAGCGCGCACATTTCTGGACGGGATCAACTGGGAATACGCGCTTGGTAGTTCTCATCTGCGCCGCTACGCGCCCTATCGTCGCCAGAGCCGCCGGAGGGACATAGCCGACCTGCACCAACATCCGCATACCTCGGTCATGGCCTCGTGGATGGCGTGGCGTGAGTTTAACGACCCTGCAACCAAGACTGCGCTCGACCGGGTGGCGGAGCTGGATACGAACCGCCACCACGCGTTTTTCGCCGCAATCATGCCGTACCGCCTGCCGGAGCCTACGGCCGAGTTCGTGGACACCGGAAGCGGTGACGCGTTCGTCCGGATCGCCCGTGGTCCGGGAGTGTCGCCGGAGATATACTCCCGCGGCAAAGGGTACATGATTTCCGCAGGAGGCACCGGCGACGGACGCGACGGCCAGATCGTGCCGCGTCCTACAACCGTGATGCTCAATGACGGGGCTCGCGATCTCGATGATGTAGTCCACATTGTACCGGCCAAAGAAGACTATCGGCAGTGGAACAACACCGGAGTAGCTCCTGGAGTTGCCGTTGGGCGTGGCCGCCTACACGTGCCGGGCGAATGGGATCCGGCGGCTCAAGCCGGCGAGTGGTACGTTTACGAGCGCGGAGACGTGTTCGTCGCTGCTGTAGAGCTCGACGGGGTGGCAGTGATCCAAGTGCTCGACCGTGCCGACGCCGTGGAAAAATGCACAACCGAGACAGAAGGTCGCCGGCAAGAGATCGCCGCGTGTATCGCCGTGACGCTCGCTCGCAAGAACAGCGAGTCGCCCCCGGCCGGCGGTCGCGTGGTCATGCTCGACGGAACCGAAGTGCAGTACGATGTCGATGCGCCGCTCGATACATGGGTAATCGCCGCCGTTGACGGCGTGGAGCAGGAGCGCTCCTTTGCCCGATGGCCGCGCAATACCGGAACGCTTCCGTAACGCGACCTCTGAGACCGAGCACCCCTCCCCGCCCCTATGCAAGCTCCTTGTGTTGACTTCTCCTTCTGTTCACTTCGTTGATTCAGCCGTCGGCGGGCCCGGCGGGTTAGCACGCGCGCGCAGACCGGCGATCGGGAGCCGATGCGGCCCGGATTCGCTTGGCCGGCGAGGTGCGCGGTCTCCTTCGTGCGAAATCGCTCAGACTAGGAAGTAGTACCTTTTAGTTTGACTGCTACACGGTCTCGTGGTACTACTAAGAAGTAGAAGATCCTAGTTGGGACCGCGTTGGACCCGGTCGTCACGGGATAAGAGGAGTGTCAGCTATGGGGCTGGATGATGAACAACGGCGTCGTCTGCAGGATCAAGCACTCGACATTCGCCGGGACATCGTGGAAATAACGCATCGCTCGGGCGGGGCCCACATCGGCGGTGGGTTGAGCGTGGTCGATATCCTCGTGCTTCTCTATTTCAAGCACCTCAATATCGATCCCCAACGGCCGGACTGGGAAGATCGGGACCGGTTTGTACTGAGCAAGGGCCACGCGGCCGTCGCGTTCGTAGCGGTTCTTGCCCGGCGCGGTTTCTTCCCTTTCGAGGAGCTCGATACCTTCAATACTTTCGGCAGCGCCTTTGGAATGCACCCGGATTCGCTTCGAATCACCGGCTGTGACGCCTCAACCGGCTCGCTCGGCCACGGGCTCCCGATGGCGGTCGGGATGGCGCTCGCCGCCCGGAGGCTCGGAAAGACGTTCCGCACGTTTTGCGTCCTCGGCGACGGGGAGTGTAACGAAGGCGTGGTGTGGGAAGCGCTCATGTCGGCGGCGCACTACTCGCTGACCAACCTGATCACGATCGTCGACCGAAACCGGCTCATGATCGACGGCCCCACGGAGGAGATCATGAGCCTGGAGCCTCTTGAGGAGAAACTCTCAGCGTTCGGCCATGAGGTGCTCTCGGTGAACGGCCACGACCTGGATGAGCTCTCGGAGGCGTTCGATCGTGCTGAACGCGTCGCGCAGGCTGCGGAGGGCAAGCCGGTGTGCATCGTAGCGCACACGGTGAAGGGCAAAGGCGTCGACTTCATGGAAGGCCAGGTGGCGTGGCACTACGGCTCGATCGATGACGAGCTTCGACGAAAGGCACGTGCGTCACTCGATCGCTCAAGCGGGGACGAGCGGAGCTCGGAGGAGGTTCTCCATGGGTGATGGAACGGGTACCACCTGGACATGTTATGACGCGGCAACGATGACCGCGCGCGAAATATACGGGCACGTCCTCGCCGAGCTCAGCGACGCAGACCCGCGAATCGTGGGCTTAACCGCGGATCTGGCCAAATCTACGGCTATCGCTATCTACGAAAGGCGGCATCCCGACCGCTTCTTCAATATGGGCATCGCCGAGCAGAACCTCATGGGCGTGGCGGCGGGCATGGCAAAGACGGGGCTTATCCCGTTTGCCAGCACCTTTGCCGCCTTTGCCTCGATGCGGGCAGCGGAGCAGGTGCGTACCGATATCGCATACCAGAATCTGCCGGTGAAAATCATCGCCACTCATGCCGGGGTGAGTTTCGGCTCCGCGGGAACCACGCATCACTGCACCGAAGACCTGGCGATCATGCGCAGCTTTGCGAATATGACCGTCATAGTCCCGGCCGACGGCACTGAGACGGCAAATGCGGTGCGTGCCGCAGTCGACATACCCGGCCCGGTGTACATCCGTATCGGGCGCGGTTTCGAGCCGCCCTTCTATGACAGCGAAGACTACGGCTTTGAGGTCGGCCGCAGCCATACGGTTCGGGATGGTAGTGATGTAACCATCATCGCCTGCGGGATTGCCGTACTCCAATCGGCGGAGGCGGCGCGGTTGCTCCAGGAGCACGACGGGCTGTCGGTCCGTGTGCTCAATATGCACACCATAAAGCCGATAGACCGGGAAGCTGTTCTCAACGCCGTCTCGGATACGCGGCGGATTCTCACGGTGGAGGAACACAACGTTCTCGGAGGCCTCGGTAGTGCGGTTTCCGAGGTCATTGTCGAAAGCGGAAAGGGCTGTGCGTTCCAAAAGCTCGGAATCCCGGACGAGTATTCACCGGTCGGGTACCCGGAGGACCTCTACGCACACTTTCACCTGGAGGCAAACGGGATAGCCGACCACGTCCGCTCCATGCTCGACCTGGAGTTCGAGGAGGATGAGGATTGGGAGGACGAGGTCTGATGAATCATCCGCTAGATCAAGAGAGCCTGGCGGCGCGATTGTTCGTACGCGCGGCGTTTCCCGTTATGAAAGTTCCCTTGCAGGAGGACCCAAAGCTCTCACGCTCGCCAAGCCCGGAGCCCGCGAACGTAGCGTTCATGGCGGACGACGTGTCGGCCTGTATCCGGTTCGAGGATGGCGAGCTGAGCGTTACGGAAGGACCATGCGGAGAATCGGATGTGACGCTCCGTTTTCCCAGTGTCGAAGCCATGAACCGGCTCTTGCGCGGCGGAATCGCGCTCCCGCGAATCCGCGGGGCTATCCGGCACCCGCGGGTCCTCCTGCGCACCATGCAGCTCTTGCTCCGCTTGAAACTCATGCTTCCATCACAACGTCCGCGTGATCCGTTCAAACAGTATCTAAAAGTGAAAATGTCCCTCTACATGGTCACAACCGCACTCAGCGTCCTCAACAAGCTCGGCGACCCCGAGATGCAGTCGTGGACTCGCGGACAGCCGGACCGGATATACCAATTCACCGTGGGGTCACCGGAGCGTGACGACTACATCGCCGCATATCTGCGGGTGAAGAATGGCCGAACAAAGGCTGGTCGAGGAGTGTATACCCGCCGGAGACCGTTCGTCCATTTCCGTTTCACCGGCGCGGAGGAAGCGATGAGAGTTCTTCTGAAGGAGGTGGCTTTCGTCGAATCGGTTGAGCAGGGATATCTCACCGTGGAAGGCTCGCCCGAGTATTCGGCGGCACTCAACGACTTGATGACCCGAGTTCAGGCACTCATGACATGAGCAAGAACGTATGGTCCGAGCGAATTCACTCTGCCGATGATCGAGGATTCTCCCCATGAGCCGGAAGGAGCTTTTCACCATAAGCGAGTTGGCAAAACGCAGCGGCACCAACACCGCCACAATTAAGCACTATGTGAACGAAGGGTTGCTTGCGCCGGTCAAAAAGACGGGAAGAACGATGGCGTGGTACGACGAGGAGAGCGTCAAGCGCGTGCAACTGATCCGCAGCCTCAAGGAGGATCGATTCCTCCCCTTGTCCGTGATCAAGCGGCTCATCAGCGGCGGCGGCCTTACCGACGTTTCGGTAGAGCTCGATCATGCCATCTATCCGGCACCGGAAAGCCCGTTGGAAGACCGGACGTACACCACGGACGAGATGAGCCGGGAGACCGGACTATCGGCAGAATGGATCCAAGAGCTGGTGAACGCGGACATCCTCCATCCGCTGGACCAACACGGGCGGTTATTCTCGGAGCTCGATGCCAAGATCGCTCAGATCATAAAGCAACGCGAAGACGACGGGCTTTCGCTTCGCTACAGTCGGGAGGTTCTCAAACAGTACAGCGTAGCGATCAAGAGCGCCGTATACCGTGATATTCGGCTGTTCATATCTATGGTGCTTCGAGATCCACAGATCTCCGATCCGCTCGGACTGTTCAACCGCGATGACGACAGCGTCAACCTGTTCCTCTTCTATGCTCGCCGGAAATTCAACCGGCGATTCGTCGATGAGACGCTCGGGGACCTCGAGAAGTTCACGCAGGGAATCCGGAAGTGGATCGTAATACCGCCCGCGGAACTCCTTACCCATTTCGAACCCCACTATGCCCCAGGCCCTGAGCTCGAGGCCCTGCGCGATATCACCGCGCTCTTGGAGGAATCAGATGCGGATGCCCCGGACGCCCGGAACGGAACACCCCGGCCGGGGCCACTGTCGCATCTTGCCGAAGTCATCCGACGGGTAACTGCGTTTTCGCGCAGCGGGGCTTTGGACCACCGGCTCCATAACTTGCTCTCGGAGCTCGAAGCCATTGACGACTACGGTTCGATTCCGTCGGACAAGGTCGCAGCCGGCGGTCAGGCTTTCCTAGAGACACTGCTCGCCGCATGGATCACCGGAGCGATATACCTTGCGCTGCCGTCGATTCTCGGCCATCGCCGGCGGGGTATCGAGATTCTAGAAGGCGTCATGGCGGCGTTGGAGCAGCGGTCCGAATCTGATGCTCTAGGGCAGTTCATACAGTTGCTCGAGGCCCAGGTTGTGCCGACCGTTCGGCGCCGGCTCGCGGAGGTCTACGCCAAGGAGGAACACCATGGTTGACGAACGAGTCCGGGCTCGAGTGAACCTGTTCGGAGTGCTGAAGGCGCTCGAATTGCTCCCCGAATACGATGCAGTCTCACGGGAGATTACGGACAGCGTCGATTTGTGTGTAGAGTTCCGCGTACCCACCGTCGATCGAGGCCGATTGCACATCCATAACAGCCGGATTCGGCTTGAGGGGCCGGCGGGCTTGGGCGGCAGCTTCACCCTTCCCAAGCCACATGTAGTGCTTGCATGCGTGTCGCCGAGACACTTCAACGCGGTTATCGACGGGGAAAAACAGCCTATACCGCTGAAAGGAATCCGCCGGCTCGGGAGACTACGAAACACATTCAACCCGCTGACTGAGCGGCTCACCTACTATCTGCGACCGCCGAACGACGCCATTGCTCATTCCTCGTACCACGCGGCAAGTACCCGGCTAACCGCATGCGTGGCTCTTCACGCGCTCTCGGAGATCGCGAACCACGACCGGGCATCCGTCGAGCTTGCCCGGCGAGTTCCTGACGGCACGATTCAGTTCAAGGTCCATTCGGATATCGGGCTCTATGTAGAGGTGAAAGACGGACGCCTCCGAACCGTCTTTGGCGAGCACGAGGATCCGCGCTGCATCCTGTGGTTCTCCGATCTCGAGACCCTTGATGGCCTCCTTCGCGGAACTTTGCAGATCTACCAGGCAATAGGAAGCGGCCGGATGGGCATGAAGGGGTTCGTACCCATGGTGGAGAGCATGAACCCGTTGCTTGATCGAATCCCCCTGAATCTCGGCGAGTAAATCCCCATGCGGTCGAGGCCAAGAGCCTGCCGTGAGGAGAGGTGACAGATGATAGACAACGGACACCATTTATCCACCGGCGAGTCTCGAGGATATGAGGAGTCACGAGCACTCTTCCGGCGCGCCGCCCAAGTGATTCCCAGCGGAATCCCCGGACATATGGGCCCGGTGCAGGCTCAGTTTATCCCCATCGATGCATACCCCTTCTTCGCCGAGCGGGCTCATGGCTCGTATTTCTGGGACGTGGACGGCAACCGCTTCATCGATTACCTCTGTGCGTTCGGCCCCAATGTACTCGGTTATAACAACCCGGTTGTCGAGGAAGCAGCCGAACGGCAGAGGCGCTTGGGAGATACCATGGCCTTGCCGAGCAGACAGCAGGTAGAGCTCGCCGAGCTCCTTTGCGATACGATAACCGCAGCCGAATGGGCCTTCTTCATGAAGAACGGCAACGACGCGACCACCCTCGCCCTGATGGTCGCGCGCGCGGCCACCGGCCGGAAGAAAGCGGTTCTCGTCCGCAACGGATACCATGGCGTAGCTCCGTGGACGCAGCATAGCGGTCGCCCCGGTGTCCTCGAAGAGGACACGGCAAACAATCTCTATGTGGACTGGAACGACTACGAGCAACTCGAACAGCTGGTACGCGACCATCCGAACGAGATTGCCGTATTCATGTCGTCGCCGTACCACCATCCGGTTTTCCACGATAACGAGCTTCCTGCCCCGGGGTATTGGGAGAAGGTGCAGGAGTTGTGCCGCCGGCACGGCATAGTGCTCGCAGTCGACGACATTCGTGCCGGTTTCCGGCTCAATATGGCGGGGTCGGCGGAGTACTTCGGTTTCGTACCGGACCTTGCCTGTTACTGCAAGGCAATAGGAAACGGGTACAACATCGCCGCCCTGGTTGGATCGGAAGAGCTTCGCGACGCGGCATCGCGCGTATTCTATACCGGCAGCTACTGGTATGGGGCCGTGCCGATGGCCGCCGCGATCGCCACGATCAACGAGCTGTCGCGAATCGACGGGCCGCGCCTCATGAATGAGAAGGGTCGGCGCCTCACAGACGGTCTGGTCAAAGCCGCGAGCGACTGGGGCGTCACTTTGAAGGTCAGCGGGATCCCGTCGATGTTCTATCTGCGAATAACCGACGACGATTCCCTCATGATGACGCAGGAGTTCACCGCGGAGGCAACGCAGCGTGGCGCCTTCCTGGTGAGCCATCACAACCACTTCATCAATACTTCATTAACCGAGGATGACATAGAAACCACTGTGTCGATCGCTCATGACGCGTTCCGGGTAGTCGCACAAAATAACCCGGAGCGAATCAGTACCGGTAACGGCGTAGAGAGTAGGGGGATTCTATGAGCAACACGGGGGATAGTTCAGCTGAAACAAGAACTCTCGCAGGCGACCGCCTTCCACTCCTGACCCGATTGGGATACGGAGCAGGCGATCTCTACGGAGGAGGCGCCTTCTTCATCGTCTCCACTCTGTACCTTATCTTCCTGACCGACATCGTAGGAATCCGTCCGGCGCTGGCCGGTCTGGTGGTGTTGGTTGCTCGCGGGTGGGATGCGTTGAGCGATCCGATTATGGGGATGATCTCGGACCGGACTCGCACGAGGTGGGGCCGCCGCCGTCCCTACTTTCTCTTCGGCATCCCGTTTATCGTGCTCAGCTATATCCTCTTGTGGTATCCGGCTGCCCTTGACGCTCAGTGGGCGCGATTTGCCTATGCGCTCGTGACGTACCTGTTCTTCTCCACCGTCATAACGATGGTCATGACCCCGTACAACGCGCTTGCAAGCGAGTTGACGTTGGACTACGGCGAGCGCAGCCGCCTTACGTCCTTCCGAATAGCTTTCAGCGAGATTTCCACGATTGTCTCCGCGCTTCTGCCGCTTGCAATTATCGAGATGGCCCCGAGTCCACGGGTCGGCTATCCGCTCATGGGCGCGGTGTTTGGCCTTTTCTTCGGACTCCCCTTTCTTGCAACGTTCTTTACCACCTGGGAGCGTCCGGGCTTCTCCCGGCGCTCGACCCCACCCCAACTCAAGGTGTTTCTGGAACCGTTTCAGATCAGGACGTTCCGCAGCTTCATCGCTCTCTTTCTCTTTGCCTTTGTGGCGATCGATGTGCTTCTGACGATCATCGTGTACTGGGTCACGTACTACCTCGAGATCCCCGGGCTTACCAACTACCTTCTCGGGACACTGCTCATCGTTCAGCTGATCTGTCTACCGGGGTACTATTGGCTCAGCCGCCGATTCAGCAAGCGGACGGCACTGATTATCGGTGCGTGCGTCTGGGTGGGGGCGATGCTGGCGGGCTTATCTATAAGTCCTGCCATGCCCACGACGGTCTACTTCATCTTTGCCGCAGTCACCGGAGCGGGTACAGGCGGCGTAATCGTCATGGCGTACGCGATCTATCCCGATATCCCTGATGTCGATGAGCTCGTGACCGGGAGACGGCGGGAAGGCATCTATGCGGGGAGTCTTACCCTGCTCCGGAAGCTCACCTCCGCCTTCGCCATTTTCGTTATCGGACAGGCCATAGACATCGCCGGCTATATTCCGCCACCCGAGGTGGTCGATCAGGCGAGCGCCGCCGCGGCCCATCCCGAGCAGACCGAGGCGTTCCTTATGATCCTCCGGGTGATCTTTGCAGGGCTTCCGCTCCTGTTCATCGGTATTGCAATCGTTTTAGCCGCGCGCTTCCCTCTTTCACCGGCCATCCACGCCAGGCTCAAGCAGTATCTGGCTCGGCGGCGGGAGGCCGCCGGCCTCGACAGCGATATCGCTCAGGACCAGATGGCCGGGAGCCCCGACGAGGTAGAAGGCCTCCCCGTCATCGACGAGGAGGAGGAGCGTTCGCTGCGAGAGTTGCTCGTTGGCTCATCCCCTCGTTCCGGGCCGACCGGTACAGGAGGTTGACCGCGTCCATCACCGGCAGCGCCGCGGCCGCCGGACACTCGTACGGTTGACCGATATCTACCCAGCGGCGGAATCCTTCGATGCTTCTGCCGAGCGCGTGAAAGAACCGGACGGGGTGCTTTCTTGAACGGCTACGGACGCCGCGAAACCGGACATTGTGCCGCCCGCCGGTGCCGTATATGCCGGTCCCGCTACTCCCGTACACCTCGATCGTCGCACGCTGTTCAGGTGTACTTACCATGGAACTGGTGATTTCGATGACGACCCCCGTGGACGTTTCCACGTGCCCGACGAACAGATCCTCGACTTCCGTTTCTCCGAATACCTGTTGCCATCCGCGACCGCTTGCCGACACCGGATCTCCGCCACTACAGATCAGGGCGATATCCAGAAAGTGGCTGCCCTGCGTAATCAGCGTGCCGCCCCCGGCTTGTGCAAGCCGGGCATGCCATCCTCCATTGCCAAAGTACGCGCTTTCGCGATGCCATGGAATGTTGCAGCGTATATACCGTATACCACCGAGCTCGCCGTTCGCACACGCACGGATAAGAGAATAACACCCGTGGTCGTAGCGATACTGATAGTTCACGCCGACCGGCCCGCCGTCCCGCGACAGCTCCACGATCTCTCGTGCATCGTCAATGGTATGAGCCAACGGCTTCTCGCACAGTACGGCCGCACCGGCCCTTCGGCACTGCCGGATAAGGGGCAGATGGAGGTGGTGGGGGACGCCGAGATACACAGCATCGGGGTGCTCCGCCTGTTCGCTCCCAAAAGGCTCGGAGAGCTCGCGAAATACCTGCCCGGCGGCGGCTACCCGTGCCACCCTCCGCGCACGTTCATAGTCGGGATCCACGCATGCGACGACCTTGATCTTTCGGTTCAACCGGGCCAGCCGCGCCACCCAATACCCAACGTCGCCACATCCCACAATGGCGAGTTTCACGTGCCGGCCTCCCCGTACGAGCTTGGCTCCCCGTGCGTGCGTGCGTCCCCATGCGAGCCTGGCTCCCCGTGCGAGTCCGCCTCTTCGTCGGAGGCCGGTTCCCCGTCGGAGTCCGACTCTCCGTCCGGGCCTGCTTCCTGGCCCTGTACCCAACGGAATAGGCGTGCGATGGTCCGAGCCACTTCCGGAACAGCGAATGCGCCGGCGGTATGTCCAAGGCTTAGATAGGCGACCCGCCCACCACCGTACCTGTGGGTCCAGCACACCGGCATATTGCCCTCCCCTCCCAGGCGGCCGGCCTGGGCCTGTGGTTGCGGCCCCGCCTGCGCCTGCACCGCCCGTAAGTGAACCGTGACCTCGGCGGTAAGCACCAGCTCGTAGAGCTCGTCGTGTACGCTAAAGGGTTCACCGGCCAACCACCCGTCGCTTGGCTCGACCGTGAACGTTTCCACAGGACCGTGGCCGGAGAATACGCCGCCGATGAGCTCGCCGAATGCGGTGTCGCCCTTGAATGAAGCTGCCGCGCTATGCACCGCGAGGAGCCCTCCGCCCTCCCGCACGTATTGCCGCAGGCTCTCGATCCACCCCTGCGGAGCACGCTGACGATGCATATACAGCACGACTGCGTTCGGCCCGGATTCTCCCGGGCCGTCGATCGGAAGCCTCCGTCCGAACGCGCGAAGCGTCCGGATACGCTGGGCCGGCAGCGGTTCCCTCCGGCGCATATCCTCCCGGGCCATAGAGGACACCGAGCCCAAGACGCGCAAAAAGGCTCGGGTAGCCCGGGCACCGGGATGGATGAGCCCGGGGGCCAGAATAAGAGAAGCGGCTCTATTCTTGTTCTCCAAGGAAGGACGGCTCGCTATGGCTACCATCGCTCCAACCACTCTACCCCCTCTCCGCTCGCCGGACAAGGCGCACTACCCAACTGAGAGACCAGGCCCGCCTCACCCCATAAGCTGCATCCCATAAGCTGCATCCCATAAGCTGCCATCCCGTAAGCCGGCGTAACCTGGACAATGCCGGGCGTCCGCCGGCTCCCGGCCTGGATTCACCCGGTAAGCCGAGGTAAGCCGGCACCGGAGGAATTACTTCCGCACGGCACAGGGCCATGCTACCATGCCGTATGTCGCATATCACCTCAGAGCAGCGCACGCGGGGGCCGAATGGGCAAACACCGTCCGTCCATCTGGCATTCGGCTTTCACATCAATACCTCACACAGCTATCGGATCGATTCGAACGACGAGCGCGGTTTTGCGAAGGATCTCGTTATGATCGAGCGGATCGTGGACGCCCTCGATGCCGCCAATGAGCGCGGCGTTCCCGCCGGTGGCGTCTGGGATACCGAGCAGATGTTCGCAGTAGAAGAGTGCCTGTTTCGGAACGACGTCGAAGGCGGAAGCGAGCTACTGGCACGTATCCAGCGCAGAGTGCGATCCGGGCGCGATGAAGTCATCCATATGAGCTACAACAATGGTCTTGCAGGAGCGATGACCAAGGAGGAGCTGGATGCGGCGATTTCGCGCTCCAAGCACAACGACCGCGGTAGTGGTATCGTCGACCTTTTCGGCTGTGACAGCCGGATCGTCCGTCCCCAGGAAATGATGTTTAGCTCGGGCGCACCGGAGGTGTACCACCAGCATGGCATCGACACGATCTGCCTCTACTACAGCGCCACTTCGTTCGGTACGTTCAGGCCCTTCGTGCGGCCTCTGAGTGCCATGGAAGCACACAATCCGCTGCGTCTGGAGCGCGCTGGAGAGCCGGCGATGCGGGTCATTCCTACCTACCATACGACGGATCTTATCGAACATGTCAGTTTGCGCCACTGGGTCCGGGAGCTTCAGAAACGCCAGAAGAGCGGCGAGATCGACGGTGACGTACTGCTGTTCGTCAACTTCGACGCCGACCATGAATCCTGGGGCGGCTTCGATCTCCCTGCACCGCTGCGGGTCCTTCCAAACTCCACGGGACTTGCCGGGCTCATATCGTCCGTCGAGAAGCTGGACTTCGTTCGGTTTACCAGCCTCCAATCCTATTTGGACACACATCCTGACTGCGGGACGATCTCGTTCGAACAAGATACCGCCGACGGAGCGTGGAACGGATATGGATCCTGGTCCGAGAAATACTCCTCCCATCTCATTTTCCGGGCCGTACGCGACGATCGCCGCGTGCAGCGATACGTCGAACGACTCAAGGAATCGATGCCGGAAGCCGCGCGCACCGAATCCGACGCCGTGCAGCGTGAGGCATTCGACCAACGGCTGCGGCTCCTCTCGACAACATGCTACGGCCTTGCAACTCCGTTCGTAGCTCCCGGACGGGAAGCTGCGTGTGCGGCGGTCATCAGGAAGCTCAATACCTGCCATGACCAACTACGCGACATGCTTGCGGCGGCCGCCGGCTCCGCGCCGCTGGAAGGCGATAGCCATAGAGGGATCTCCGTCCTCGATCCTTCGGGAACTGTTCTGGGTCGTTTCGTGCCCGTTCCAGCGTCCAAGGCTGCCGGCTCTTCCGGCGGCCAGGCGGAGGTGCTGCTTGTTCCGTCCGGTGTGAGTGAGCAGCTCGCGTCGAATACGCTTCGCATCGATCGGGACGGACAGCGACCGCAAACACGGTTCGCGGGTCACGCGCCCGGGGGAGAACTGAGGCTACTTCTTCTCGACTCCGGAGAACGACAATCGCATGAAGATCAATCGCATGCGGAACAGTCGCATGCGGAACAGTCGTATGCAGAAATGTCGCATGAAGAACCGTCCCATGAGGAGAAATCGCATGAAACAGAGGGCCTCTCGTTAATCGAGCGTGACGATGGGCTCGCCCTCGAGTTTCAGGGGCACACCGTGGTTGCCGGGGGGAGCTTTGTGCCGACGATCAACTTCGACGGGCGAACCATCACCGGTGAGGATCTCAGGATCACGCGTGACGAAAGCGGAAGTGCCGTGCAAATGGCCGGTTCACTCCGCTTGCCCGAAGCCTCTCGGCACGGACAATTCAGCTATCGGTTCACCGAAGTCACCGTTGGTCGGAGTCCGATTGTATTTGTAGACGGCCGGATTACGTTTCCAGAAACCCCGCCGGACATTCGCGTGCATCCTGGCGTGGAAGGGCTGGACCGCGCGTGGGACAGCCGCTGGGTGGAAGTTGAACCCTTCCCAATACGTTTTGCCCGGCCGGAATACGAGCACGCTCGCCCGGAAGAATCCGGCGCGGTCGTGTCCCGGGAAAACGCGCTCGGTAGAGTCGGCGGCTACGCCGTCGATTACCATCGGCGAGATTCCCGGAACTGGCACATCCCTTCGATGAACAACCACATAACTGAGCCGTGGTGTGCGCTGTCGGTAAACAATCTCGGGCTCGCAGTAGGGATCGACGAACGCTCAGTCGCAAGCTTCGCCCCGGTTCCTATCCGGGCCGTGGATCCGTCGCGTCGCTCCCTGCCGGCAGAAGCCGCCAAGGCGGGTGACTTCCGGCAAGGCCGGCAGGAGCGCCAAGAGTGGACGAATCGCGGGGGCCGGGTTCGTACCTTCGACCTCAATCCGCTCGGAACCTACTATGGTCCGCAGTGGACCGCGGAAAGCTGGGGACGCGGTGTGGGTATACGGGTAATGGAGGAGGCTGCCGAACATCTTGCTTCGAGTGCTCCTACGTTTAACGGCAGGACGCTCGAGGTATCTGTGGTACTCGCGCCTTTCGCAGGCTCGATCCCCCCGGAAGAGGTCCGAGACACGCTCCGGACCGCATGTCGGCCCGCCGAGCTCATCCTTACCGAAGCCGGGCGGGCAGCCGGGCTCTCGGACACAACGGCACGCGAAGAACCTAAGGAGCTCGAAGCTCAGCGGCGTAGCGAAGGAGTACGCTTGAAGACGCAAAAGGGAGGGGACATGCCGATTTCAGCTGCCGCTATCGCGAGAATCGTCCGTGACTCCTTGCTCCGACCTTCATTGCGTTTCCCCGGCAACCGGCGTAGCAAGAGGACGTAGTCACTCTTTGTACCGGCCAAAGAGCATTACCCCAGTCCGGCGCGGCGTCAGCCCGCCTGCCGGCTGCCGTGAACATGAATCCGACGGCTACTCCTTATCCGAGAGGCGCTCTCCATAGCCCTCGAGAGCCTGTCGAGAGGCCCCCTCCAAGCGCGTGAATGCAAACCCGGCGTCACGGTCACGGTCTTCCGTAGGGTGACGGTGTGGTTCACATGCCCCCGTAGGCAACGCACCCGTTTACGATCGGGTGCGCTTCGCGTATGGTAGCCGCCACATGCACCGTTACCTCTTCGGCCCAGTATACTCACGCCGCCTCGGGCTGTCCTTGGGGGTGGAGCTCGTCCCGCTCAAGCTCTGCAGCTTCGATTGCGTGTACTGTGAATGCGGCCCGACGGACACTCTCACTACTGCCCGCGATGAGTACGTGCCGATCGACCGCGTAGAAGACGAGCTGTCACGCTTCCTCTCGACCCATCCTCCTCCCGACTACATCACCTTCTCCGGGCCCGGGGAGCCAACGCTCAACAGCGGCATCGGAAGGATTATCCGATTCGCGAAGACCGACTACCCCCATATTCCGACTGCGGTGCTGACCAACGGAAGCCTCCTGAGCGATCCGCAGGTGCGCGCGGACCTGTGCGCGGCAGACGTCGTGCTTCCATCGCTCGATGCAGCCTCCGGCCACGCATTTCGTCGCATCGATCGGCCCGCCCCCGGACTGGAGCTTTCGGCGTATATCGAGGGACTCGAGGCGTTCCGAGCCGAGTACTCCGGGGAGATCCGCCTGGAGGTGATGGTCCTTCCCGGAGTTAACGACGACTGGGACAACCTGAAGCTTCTCAAAGACGCGTTTGTTCGGGTTCGCCCCGATCTTATCCAAGTGAACACCCTGGACCGCCCTGGGACTCTGGCCGATATCGAGGCCGCATCGTGGGAGACGTTGCACGCTATTGCCGACTACTGGGCGGACGTTGCCCCGGCCGAGGTAATCGAGTAGCAGGACGGGACAGCACGGCAGAACCGGGATTGTCTCCCTTGACGGACTCGGAAACCTGCCCCACCCTTCGTTCATGGACGCAAATCCGCTGCTCGAGCATTGGACCACACCGTACGGCTTACCCCCTTTTGACCAGGTACAGCCGGACCACTTCAAGCCTGCGCTGGAAGCCGGCATGGATGAGCACCGGCGCGAGATCGAAGCGATCGCCGGAGCAGAGGCCGAGCCGAGCTTCGAGAACACCGTTGCTGCTTTTCACCGGAGCGGCGAAACGCTTGCCGCAGTTGCACGGCTCTTCCACAACCTGTCTGCCTCCGAGACAAGCGATGAGCTGCAGGCCGTGGAGCGGGAGGTTGTCCCCGCGCTTGCGGCGCATCGCAACTGGGTGACGCTCCACGAAGGCTTCTTCCGCCGGCTGGAGACGCTATTCCGCCGGCGCGATCTGCTCGAGCTCGGCCCGGAGCAGCGCCGCCTTCTCGAGCGCCTCCACACCGATTTCGTCCGCGCGGGGGCGGAGCTCCAAGGGGATGCGCGAAAGCGCTTTGCCGAGATTACCGAGGAGCTGGCGAGCCTCTATACGGAGTTTTCCCAAGCGGTCTTAGCCGACGAAGCCGAGTACGCGCTCTTCCTGGAGAGCGAGGAAGACCGGGCCGGCCTGCCCGACTTCGTGCTGTACGCAGCCTCCTCCGTCGCCGAGCAGAAAGGCCGGAGCGGGTACGCAATCAACCTGTCGCCCTCACTTGTCGACCCGTTTCTCACCTATTCCGAGCGACGGGATCTCCGGGAGAAGGTGTGGCGCGCCTACAAGGCACGGGGTGAGACGCACCCGGACCGCGACACCAAGCCGATCGCCGCACGGATCGTCGGCCTCAGAGCCGAGCTGGCCCGGCTGATGGGCTTTGAAACGTTTGCGGATTTTGCGCTTGCCGACCGTATGGCTCAGACGCCGTCGGCCGTGGCAGACCTGCTGGAGAAGGTCTGGGAGCCTGCCAAGAGTCGTGCCGCCGAAGAGCAAGCCGATCTCGAAGCGGCTGCGCGCAGGGCCGGCGCCGACGACACAGTCGAGCCGTGGGACTGGCACTACTGGGCCGAAGGGGTGCGCCTGGCTCACTACGGTTTGGACGAGTCGGAGCTCAAGCCGTACTTCTCGCTCGACCGAATGATGGACGCGATGTTCGATTGCGCCCGCCGTCTCTACGGCGTGACGTTCGCCGAGGTCCCCGACGTCCCGCGCTACCATCCGGACGTACGGGTCTTTGAAGTCCGGGCGGAGGGCTCTGGACACTCCTCCGGCGGCCGCGCAGAGGCGAGCGGGGAGCCCCTGGGAGTCTTCATTGCGGATAACTTTGCCCGCCCCACCAAGCGGGGCGGTGCCTGGATGAGCGTGTACCGCCTGCAATCGCACAACCGAGCGCGCGGCCCCGGCTATCCCATTGCGGCGACCAACAACAACTTCGCCAAAGCCGCCGACGGGAAGCCCACGCTCCTCAGTTTCGAAAACGTCCGAACGCTCTTTCATGAGTTCGGCCACGCGCTGCACGCGCTTCTCTCCGACGTGACCTACGGGTACCTCGCGGGAACGAACGTCCTCCGCGACTTCGTCGAGCTTCCGTCCCAAATCCACGAAAATTGGGCCATGCAACCGGAGGTGCTTACCAAGCATGCGGTGCATGTGGACACGGGGGAACCGATGAGTGACGAGCTTATCGAGCGTATCCGACGCGCCGAGCAGTTCAACCAGGGGTTTCGCACCGTCGAGTATACGGCGTGTGCGCTCGTGGACCTGGCGCTTCACGGGAAGAGCCGGGCGGAGCTGGACGAGGGAGACGGTCTCGATATCGCGGCGTTCGAAGCCGAAGAGTGCCGTCGCCTCGGCGTGCCGCCGGCGATCGGGCTTCGCCACCGGCTGCCGCACTTCCGCCACCTCTTTGCGGGCAACGGCTACGCGGCGGGCTACTATGTCTACATGTGGGCCGAAGTCCTGGAAGCGGACGCCTTTGAAGCGTTCCGAGAATCCGGCAACGTCTTCGACCCCGAGCTCGCCGAGCGCTTCAGAGCGAACATCCTATCGGCTGGAAACGCGGTGGATCCGGCCCACGCGTATCGCCGTTTCCGGGGCCGCGCCCCGGAAGTCGAGCCGATGATCCGCAAGCGGGGCTTGGTGTAGGCCCCCGTCAGTTTGGGGTGTCGAGGGAGGGCCCATCGGGAGCTGGGGTATTGCGGCACAACCCCAATAGCCAACTGGGGCGTGTGCCCCTGGTACAGAACTATACGCCGATCCTGAAGTGCTAAGACCACCGGGTTTCCAAAGTTACTCCTTCACCGCGCCTGCGGTCGCACCCGAGATGATCCGTTGTTGGAAGATCAAGACGACGATAGCCAAAGGCACGGTAACGGAAACCACGGCAGCTGAAGTCTCAATCCACGGCAAAGTATATTCGCCCTGGAACATCGTGATTCCCACAGGCATTGTCCGCGCCGCATCCTGGGTATTGATCGTTAAGGCAAACAGGTATTCGTTCCATGCGTAGATGAACGTCAAAATGGCTGCAGTGAAGACACCCGGCAGAGCAAGAGGGAAGATGACCTTCGTGAATGCCTGTACGGGCGTACAGCCGTCGATCTTTGCCGCAGCTTCCAGGCTGTCCGGTATGGTTTTGAAGAATGCCGTCAAGTACCACATTGACAATGGGAGTGAGAACGTCATGTACGGAATGATTAGTCCCAGCCATGTGTTCCGTAACCCCATCTCTCTCATGAAAAGAAAAATAGGAGAGATGATTGCGATTTGCGGAAACATCGCCGTAGCAAGTACCAGCCCCAGAAGGACCGCCTTTCCGGGGAACCTCATCCTCGCGATCGCGTATGCGGAGAATGAGGCGATGGTAATCCCGAAAAGCGTCGATAACGAGGCGACACCGAAGCTGTTGTACAGATAGCGCCCGAAATTGCGTTCTTGAAAAATGAAGAAGTAGGCATCCAACGAAGCAGTACTCACATCAGGTAGCAGAGACAATTCAGTCACATGCCCCGGAGGACTGATCGAAGTCACCAACTGCCAGTAGAAGGGAAACATCACGACGGCGACAAAGCAGCCTAACCCAAGCATAAATCCAAGCCGTCTAATCGCTTTCTTCGTTCTTCCGTTCTTCATCTTCGTAGTCTTCATCTTCGCAGCCCTTTTCGCCTGGTGACAATCCAGGTCAACATAGAGATGCAGCTCTACCGGCGACCTGTTAACATATCTGAATCGAGCGCCTTGACGTAGATGATGCTCAAAATTGCAATACACACGAATACCACTACTGCCACAGCCGAACCACTTCCGAAATTCATCTGACGGAACATCAGCCGATACGCGTAGACCGAGAGTGTCTCCGTCGCGTTCGCCGGCCCCCCGGCAGTCAAAACATAGACCAAGTCAAACACCTTGAACGTATCCAGACTCCGGAAGATTACCGCCACCATGATGGTGTTCTTCAGCAGGGGCAAGGTTATTCGAAAGAACTGCTGAAAGCGTTTCGCTCCGTCGACACGAGCCGATTCATACAGCGTGTTGTCGATTGTCTGCAGACCACCCAGGATGATGAGGGCCATGAACGGTGTGGTCTTCCAGACGTCCGCCACAATCAAGGAGATCATTGCTCCCGTCCCAGTAGAGAGCATCGCCGAGGCGTCTCCGATGAGTCCGAGGCTCGCAAGCCCCTCCGACACGATTCCGTATTGCCCGTCGTACATATACCGCCAAATCAGCGCGGAAACAGCAGCGGGGATGGACCACGGGATCAAGACCGTTGCGCGAATGCCCCCTCTCCCGAAGAAGTTGCGATTAATCAGAAGAGCGATCAGTATTCCGAAAACGAGTTCGAAAAAGACAGCAAAGCCGACGAAAGTGACCGTGTTGAGGAGCGCGCTCCACAACCTCGGGTTACCAAAATGACGCACATAATGCCCAAGTCCCACGAAGTTAGGTTGTACCACACTTCTTGGAAGATCCTGAGAAATCTGGTCAATAGCCGTAAGCTGCCGACCGGGATCCTCAACCCTAGAAACCGCCGAACGAACCTTCTCATGCAACGGCCTTGATAGATCGATAAAAGTGTCGGCTTCCTCTCGGCTGATGCGGAAGTATCGCAACGAACGTTCGCGCACCGGCTGATATGTGGCGATTATGTCGAGCACCTCTTCGTATTGATCTACTCGATCCTGGTTCACCATGAGTTGATCGTGGAGCTGGTCGAGCTTGTCTTGTGCGTCGTCTAGCTCCGACCGAACACCCGTCGGTAATTCTTCGCTCAAAGCGCCTTCGAACGCAGACTTACCCCTGAAGATGAGATCCGCGTATCGCTCAACATCAACCTTGTAGGTGAAATGACGCGCGTCTCGAGTAGGGTGATTAAGCCTCATGTCAAAAAGACTTATATAAAACGTCTGAATAAGAGGATATAGAGCTACCGCGAGAATGACGAGCACTGCGGGTGCAATCAACGCATACGCAGTATGTCGTTCCGACAGCCCTGTCCGTTTCATCGACTGCCCCTCAGATTTGGTCTTCCGCCACATGCTAAAGCCTTCTTTGTCTCGTTTGTTGCCCTGTCGCGTCACTGACACACTGACAAGCCCACCGGAGGGCCCCAGGAAGCCCCGGCCCCATCATCTGGGCCAGGGCTTCAAGACGCTCGGTGAGAAGCCCCCAACCGCGACCTGCGTCCGGTCGCGAACTCGCCCACCGGGCGTTCTCGAAAGACCGTGCGGCTTACTCAGCTGCTCGCAGTGCTTCGTTCATCCTGCGTTCCATTGTTTCAACCGCCTCAGTTACCGTCTGTTGTCCCGCAATTGCTCTGGACAACTCGATCTGGATAATGTCGGAGATCTCCGGATAGATAGGCGACATCGGTCGTGGCACGGCGTCGCGTATCCCCTCTTCAAACATTTTAAAGGCGGGGTTTTCCTCCATAACTTCCTGGTCATCATAGAGCGGAGTGTAAGTCGGCAACTGTGCTCCCTCTATCGCATGGATCCGTTGGCCCGGTTCTCCGGTCAAGAACTTCACGAATTCCCAAGCTGCTTCCGGATGCTCACTGTAACGGTTGATCATTATCCCCCAACCACCAAGGGCAGAAGCGGAACCGGCGTCGCCTGCCGGCAGAGGAGCCGTGCCCACTTTGCCGGCCACGTCGGATTCTTCCTCATCCTGAGCGATACCCCACATATAGGGCCAATTCCTGGCGAATACCACGTCACCGGCAATGAAGCTCGTCAGCGTTTCGTGCTCTTTGAAGTTAACGATATCCGCAGGAACGAAGTCTGCCTGCGCAATCTCGACGAGCTTCTCAAGCCCCTTGATGGTCGCCGGGTTATTTACCGTTACGTTTCCGTCGCCGTCCATAATCTCACCACCGTAGGAGGCGATAAACTCGACGGCGTTACAAACCAATCCTTCGTACTGGTCGGCTTGGAACGCATACCCGTAGGTGGTTCCTCCTTGTCCCGCATACTCACCGGCCATCTCAATGAGCTCGTCCCAAGTGGACGGAGGGGTATCCACGATGTCGGTGCGGTAGTACAGCAATCCTGCGTTCCCGTACCAAGGCATTCCCCACATCTGCCCTCGAAATGTGTATGCATCAATGTAGCCTTCGACGTAATCATCCAAGTTTATGTTGTCGCGTTCTACGAAACGGTCAACCGGAAGAGCAAAACCGGCATCTGCGAACTCCGGCGGCCATATCACATTCGAGTTGATTACATCGTACTCGGTTCCCTCGCCGCTGAAAGAGGTAACATAGGCGTCGTGTTGTGCTCCTTCATCGGCCGGCAATTCGAGCAGTTCGACCGTGATCCGATCCTGGCTCGCATTGAACTCGTCAATAATGGCCTGGCTCGCCCCAGTGTGGTCCACCCCTCGAGCCCACGTTATGGTCACTTTTTCTTCCACTGGCTCTTCATCGGCACCGGCACTCCACGCGAGCGTAGCCGGCACCAATAGTATCGCTACGAGAAAAAACACATTGACGACATTACGCCGTGCTTTAGTCGAATTCGTCATTTCGGAACCTCCCTTTTGTAGTTCCACTAGCCAATTGCCGAACGATCGCCGCTCAACGGAAAAGTCCGCAGCCCGGCGCAATCGTTCCCGACTTCTCTCCGACGTGTGATTTCTTAACTCTCCGACGAAACACCTCCTTCCGGGACGGCACCCGCTTCATTGCTCAGTTTGCGGACCGCTTTCACCGCTTCCGGGACGAAGCAGTCCCGCACATACGACAGCGTCTCCTTGCTTCTTGTGTGCCAGTCGTAGAAGCCTTTGCCGGACTTCCAGCCGAGATTACCTTCTGCACACAGCCTCTCGAGTATCTTTCCGGGCGTGCTTTCGCTATTGAGATATGGCAGGACTTCCTTCTGTACTGAAAGAGCCAGGTCCAATCCCACGGCATCAATGTGTTCAAGCGGACCCCAAACGGGGAAGCGAACCGCCATTCCCGCTTTGATGGCGGTATCGACGTCTTCAGGACTCGCAAGCCCGGACTCCACAATGTGTACCGCCTCACGAATTATAGCCTGCAATATCCTGTTTGCCAGTTGACCTGGGAAGTCCTTGCATACAGTTACTGGTGTTTTGCCCCATCTGGTGAGCATGGCATGCAGTGCCTCGGCCGTTTGCACTGCTGTATGCTCTCCCATGACAATCTCAACCAACGGCACCAAATGGGCGGGGAACCAGAAATGTGTCGTTGCCGTTCTCTCGGGATGCTTCGCGAACTTGGCTATGTCGGAGATTCGGAGACCCGATGTGTTGCTGGTAATGAGGGCCGACGGAGGCGCGAGCTCACTAATCATGTGGAAGAGTTCCTGCTTTATACCGAGATTTTCCGTCACGGCCTCAATAATGACGTCCGCTACCGGCACCACTCGATCGAGCCGTGTCTCGGAGGAGATCAGTTGCTTTCCCTGCAGCGCATTCTCCTCAGACACCAGACTGAACGCCACCATGTGATCGATACCTCGCAGGGCCTCCTCCATTCCGGCGTCTGCACGTGCCTGGTCCGTATCGACAAGCACCGTCTTATTCCGAGACAAGCTGGAAACTGTAGCGATCTTGGCACCCATCATTCCGGCTCCGACAACTACGATGGTCTGCATTGCCTTACTCCCTTTCTTTCCGGCAACGCTCCTGTTGCGTAGCCGGGCCGTTCGGCTCCACGATCACTTTCATGGCACCATCCGTTCTGTTGACGAAAGTCTGAAGCGCGGACGCAAAATCCGACAAAGGGAAGACATGAGTAACAAGGTCTTTCAACACGAGACGGCCGGCCTGGACCCAGGAAAGGATCGTATGCGATACGTTCGGGTTGGCTTTTGATCCGAATATTCCGATCTCGTTCGACACGATATATCCGAATGGTAGTTCCTCCATCACGCGGCCTTCCGGAACCCCGACCAGACCAACACGCCCACCTCGCTCGACCATCTCAACCGCCTGCCGGAAAGTTCCCAGGGCCCCTGAACACTCAAAGACCTCGTTTACCCCCAGACCGTTGGTGATTTCCCGCACCGCCTTGACTGCGTTCGTCTTTTCGAAGTTGACGACTTCGTCGCTTCCCAACTCCGAAGCAATCCGGAGGCGTTCCCCTCGTCCGACGACAATCACTCTTGAGGCTCCAAACAGCTTCGCGGCGCGCATCGTAATAAGACCAATCGGCCCAGGGCCAATGACAGCGATCGTCCCGCCTGGCGTAACGCCGGTTAACTGCATGGCGCGGATAGCAACGCCGGAAGCGTCGGTAAGAGCACCCTCGTGAAACCCGACATTATCCGGAAGCTTGGTTATGCTTTTGACGGAGTATGTGTTGTACTGGGCAAAAGCGCCCCTCGTGGTAAAACCGTAGTGCCTGTGGCCAGTTTCGGCCTTTCCGTAGTTGATGCACAGGTTGTATCGGCCTGCCAAACATCGCGAACAGTAGCCACACCCTTTATGGGCCTCTCCGGCAACGCGATCACCCACGCAGTATCCATGGACGCCTCCGCCTACCGCAACAATTTCCCCTGCCCATTCATGTCCAGGAGTGAAAGGGTATGTAGGCGGCCAGACCCCGGCGAGGTCCCCCCGAATGATCTCCGGATCGCTTCCACAAATGGCCACCGCTCGGATTTTGCACAACACCTCACCGAACCCTGGCTGAGGGACGGTAACACGGGATACCCTGTGCGTTCCTGGACTGTCCAGTAGAAGCGCGTCCATCGACTCCGGAACATCCTCTGAGACGTTCACTGCTTGTGCAACACTCTCTCCTCTTTCGTCGACGGTTCTCATGTTGTTTACTCCCTCCTCCCGACGTTCCGTGCCTTGGACATTAGCGCGTAAGCACAATCCTACCCGGCACCTCTCCTCGTCTAAGCAGGTCCGCGGCTTCATTGATCTCAGAAAGACCAAACCGTGCACCAATCACCGGTCTCACAGCTTCGTGGCCTACCAGCCTCACCACCTGTTCAAGGTCGTGAAGCGTGCTTCCCCGACAACCAATTAGCTCCTTCTCTTTCGCCATCAGGTCGATACTGTTCACGCCAAACTCTTCGCTGATGTAGGCGATCACCAAGACTTTGCCTCCGGGTCGAATCATGGCCAACGATTGCAGAATGCTTTCTCTGGTCCCAATGCAATCAGCGACGAGGTCCGCACCCTCTTTGCCGAACGCTTGCTGGACAGTTACAACTGGGTCCTGTTTCCGCGTGTTGATTGGCAGAGCGCCGTACTCCGCCACACTCGCCAGCCGCCGCGGATTGCGGCTTGTGGCGGCAACGTCCGCGCCGGCATATTTCGCAATCTGAACGCCATGGATGCCTAGCCCTCCGGCCCCGTGGATTACGACCGTGTCGCTAATTCCAAGATGGCCTTGGCCGATAAGGCTGTGGTACATGCACGCGACCGCATCCGGCAGAATTGAAGCATCTTCAAAACCGACTGAATCCGGCAGTTCCACCAGATTTCTCTCAGGAACGACCACGTACTCTGCGTGACCACCGTCCCGTTCAAACCCAATTCTTTCCTTGTACGGGCACCGGTGAGCTTGGCCTGTGCGGCAATGCATGCACCCCCCGCACGTTACATCCAGGCACACTGTGACCCGCTTCTCTTTCAATGACGGAGTGGAGCCCGCTCCCACCTGATCTACAACCCCCGCGATCTCGTGGCCCGGGATACGCGGAAGCACTCCCAGATCCCAACGCCCTTCAAGCAGATGAAGATCCGTACTACACAAGCCACTCGCTATAACGCGCACGCGCACCTCACCCGACTCCGGCTCCAACACGTGGCGCTTGGCTAACTCAAAGCGACCTTGGTATTCCCTAATCTCTACTGCATCCATGTAAGCTTGGGACATCCGTTGTACTCCTGTCTCCGCACTCACCTTGAGCGCCGAGCCTTTTCGAGGGCCCTCAAATGCCTGGACCGCTAATGCTTGAGCCCGCTTTCGGCTCCGTCAGGCGAAATCTCTGCCAGCCGCCGCTCTACATCCGGACGCGGCGGCGACCAGATGTCTAGAGCTAAGACGTAATCGGTAAGCGCCTTTCCTCCATGCTCTACGTTCGACGGAATATACGCGAACTCCCCCGGGCCAAGCTCCTTTTCCTCATCACCGACCCGCATTCGAATCCGCCCTTCGAAGACGTACGTTATCTGTTCACTCTCGTGAGCATGTGACTTTGGCCCGTCATTCTGATCTGCCCCACCGACACTCTTCCCGCTTTCGTGAAGTCCAAACATCATATTGCCCAACCGGACGCCACGGCGAGTCATCCCTGCCGGGAGAGTTTCGTTCGGCTCAGTGTCCTTCACCATGTCCGACCAAGAATAGAACGGCATACATCTGCCTCCTTACCAAAAGGCGTTCTCTTCAGAAGAAAGATTGGATCCAACATCCAATATCCATTAGCATACCTTGGAAACTGACAGCTGTCAATGGGTTAATCCGCGACTTTCTATCGGAAGACGATAATGATCTATGCGCGTCGTGGAACTTGAACCCGTTCGATTCGCCGGACACTCTGAGCCGCTCCCTCCCGTCATATCAACACAGCCACAGGGAAATGTAGGCTAGTAGCAGTCCCATTTTTCTGGTTCTGTTCTTCTTGTGGACGTTGCGCATAAGTGGAAAACGCTTTTAGATGCGGATCGTCCAACTCGCGAGTAAAGGGGGCAGCGAGTTCGCAGGTGAAGTGGTGGCGATGGTCCATTCTCCATATCAGCCGGTAGTCGATCAGCCGGTAGTCGCGTGAGCTTTCGGGCACAGCACCACTACTGGTACGGCAGCGGTGCAACGCTTGTCGTCCGGACACCGGCGGCCAGTGGCGCAGATTGCTCCCTCACAGCGACGTCGAGCTCACGGGACTCACGGGAGGCGTCTCGTGATTCCGAATGCTACCCCGGGATAAGGACTACTCGTTTCGAACGCTCGGAAGAATACAGACGGGCGTGGGGGCATAGACTGAACTCTTCTGTGTGAGCATGCCCGTGTCGACATCAATGGAAAAAACGGCAACTAGGTCGCTGTCTTGGTTGCCAACGATCAGAACGTCGCCGTAAGGATGGACTGCGAAGCCACGCGGTGTCTTTCCACCGCTTTGTTGATGCCCGACCAGGTGAAGGGTTCCATTTTCAGGCGCTATCTCGTATATGGCCAAACTGTTATGACCGCGATTTGAAGCGTAGAGAAACCGCCCTTCCGGATGAAGCCGCACTTCAGCACACGTATTTTCTCCGAGAAACCCCCCTGGAAGAGTGGAGACCGTACCGATTTCCTCAAATGCGGCGCAATGAGGTTCGTACGTGAAGGCAACGAGAGTTGAATCGAGCTCGTTCACAGCATACGCGTAGTGACCGGAAGGATGAAATACCAACTGACGCGGCCCTGCCCCGGGCCGAATCGAGACGTCGGCCTCTTCGTTCGGAACGAGTCGACCTTCGGCTTCGTCAAACCGGTAAGCCTTTACTCTGTCTACGCCAAGGTCTGGTACAAAAACGTACTCTTCATCCGGCGAAAACACCGCGGAATGAGCGTGCGGCCCAGCCTGCCGCCGTGGATCAACACTCATACCATGGTGTTGGTGAAAATCGGCTATCTCGCCGAAGCTTCCGTCGGCAAGAACAGGAAAAAGCGCGACACTTCCGCTCATGAAATTCGTCACCACAACGTAGTTGCCGTTGGAGTTAATGGTCAGGTGACATGGATCCGTACCGTGGGTTTGTTTGCGATTCAAGAGCTTTAGCTCTCCTGTACTCTCGTCCGCTGCAAAAGAGCTAACAGTGCCCGTGGGCTGCCCCTGATAGGTCTTCAGCTCGTTGACGGCATACACATATGTGCCGCACGGGCCGGCTATCAGGTACGAAGGGTTCTTCACTTTCGACGTTACCGAGTACGGCTGCAACTCTCCCTTTGAATGGTTGAGCTCAAAACAGTGTATACCTTCACCCTTTCCTTCAAGGATCTCGCCAGTGCCGAATCGGATAGATTGCGTAAACGTCCCAACATAGATCAGCGACTTGTCATCCATATGCTCTCACCTACTACGATTCTCCGGGATTCCGCGGCTGTGCTCCATCCGACATCCCCCGAAAGGTCTTGGCCTTGTCATGCAAAGGTATTATTGTATACTGTATCCAGGACTCATGAGTCAAGGAGTGGGGATGACAACCAACGGCCAACCTCAATCAAGCACGACAACAGACCGCCCAGCACAGTCAAACACCATTTCGCAAGCCTATAGAAGCGTCCAGGACATTGTTTTCTCTACTTTAAAGGACGAGATCCTATCCGGCGCGCTCCAGCCCGGCGCATCTCTGAATACCCTAGAACTCTCGAAACGCCTCGGAGTAAGCCGCACTCCAATCCGCGAAGCGCTCAATCGACTGGAGGCCATAGGCTTGGTCGACCGAGAACGCCACCGGGGGGTATTTGTTAGACGCATCTCCATGAACGAAATGGTCAGCGTCTACTGCATTCGCGCCGCGCTCTTCGGAATCTGCTCTCGGTTGGCCGCCAGGAGACTGACAAACGCTCAGAAACATCGGCTGTTCGAACTCTGTGAGAAAATGGAAGCCTGTTTGCACCCTTACGACTACGACAAACTGCTGGAGTACAATGCGGAGTTTCACGGGATCATAAGCGAGGCTTCAGGATCAGCGGACCTGAAGAGCCTGATCGAACAGTACTATCATCGAAGCA
>Ga0207421_10000824_pt1 | contig 40256 bp, 27 predicted proteins | sample SodLakKL_010_SED_4_FD_187542 | JGI IMG/M metagenome (GOLD analysis project Ga0207421, IMG submission 187542) | Alkaline sediment microbial communities from Lake Tanatar, Kulunda Steppe, Russia - 8KL_010_SED (SPAdes) (version 2) | ecosystem: Environmental > Aquatic > Non-marine Saline and...
GAAACGAGGAATGGAGGATGTGAGGTAGCGTCGACCGGCTGGTCGACGGGCCTGACGCGGCGCTCAGGTGACTGGCGAGACGATAAGATCTTCCCGATACATTATCCCACATCGTCAGGTGTGTCGCCCCGCCTTGTTGCTGGACTCATGAGCGGCACGTCGCTGGATGGCGTGGACGCGGTGCTGGCCCAGGTGGAGGGCACCGGGCGCCGGCTTTCGGTGACGTCCCACGCGTTTGTGCATCAGCCGTACCCCCGCTGCGCCATGGGAAGTGCCTTGATAGAGTCTCAATGTACGCAGTGCAAAACCTGTTTAAACAAGTTATAGTTAATAACATATTCATATGAATTTGTTGCATGTGAGCTGGGGGGGGTATATTAAACCACCGTTCAACCGCCACCAGGCCTTGTCACGTCATGAAGTTATCATCTGCTCCGTATCGTCTGTTCCTCACGTTTTTTATATCATTCCTCTTTGCCTTGGGCTCCGTGATCTATGCGAATGCGCAGGCTGACCAAGAGCTGGAACCCATCTCAGGCTTCATAAGGTGTGAAGAATATTGTAGTGATCAGTCGTGTGACGGCCACTTCGATGACTGCGACGGAACCTCCGTGCAATGCTGTGTATGGTCAGACTTCGACTTTGATACGCAAACGTGTGACGAGGGGACGGCATACGACACTGGGTGTGCTGGTACTCCGATTGTTCATTAGGTTTGAAACGCGAGACCTGAATACTGATCTTGGCACTGACCATGTTAAAGGGATCTTTCGTGGCTTTCGCGGTAGCACTGGTTCTTGTAATCTGTGCACCCACCCTATCGGTTCTACCAGATGACCCCTACGCCTTACGTCCGTCATTGGTAGGGGAACCGCCATCCGAACGTACGTGGCTGGAGCCCGCCATTGAAAAGGTGGCCACGCTTAGCCAGTCGGACGAATACGTGCTGTACACACCAGAGGGTGCCACGCTTGGGCCGGAGGGGTCGGTGCTTGTATATGACTTTGGCGAACATCAGCTGAAGGCGTTTGCGTCCGATGGTACGTACCTGCGGAGCTACGGCCAAGGGCAGGGCATGGGGCCAGGGGAGGTCTTGCAACTGAGAGATGGTGGCGTCTGGCAAGACTCGCTCGTGTACCTGGTCGATGGCATGCAGCGCCAGGTGAATCTTTTCGATCAGGAAGGGCAGTTCATCGACGTAGAGGCCTACCCGGAAGGCGTGACACAGTATGGACGGGGGGCCGACGGCACGTGCTTCGTGCGGCCTCCCCCTGTTCCTGAAAGGCCATTGCTGGAGATGCATACCCCGGATGGAGTGCGACAGGTGCCCCGATTCTCGGAAGATCCCCCAGATACCGGGGCCTGGTTCGGTGGCTGGCTGAATATCCACAATGATCGGGCGCTCTACGCGTCTACGTACGCGCCCGTCATCCTTGCTTATTCCGCTGATGACACGGTGGGCACGGCTCACCCTACACCGGATTTCGGTGGGCCTTTTGTCGGCAGACCCGTTGCTACGGGAGAAGGGACGTATCACATCTGGGCGCAGGTGGACGGCGATGTCCTCACAACTCAGCTGTGGGATGGGGAAGGTTCGGTGCCTTCAGGTCCGATGCCCGACTCGCTGTTTTTCGATGTCTATGACGCCACCGACGTATCGCATCAGTATTCAGCCCGTTTTGCCGTCCCAGGGCGACGGGCGATGTACGCACCAGAGTCCCGGCTGCTCGTAGCCCCGCAGGATACGACCGTGGATCTGTACCGCCTAACGAACGAGTGAAGATGCGATTAGAATTGGACATCCGTTCAGAGGTCGTTCTTCACGTACTCGTGGTGCTTACCGGCATAATGGCCGTGTGGCTATTTTGGCCGCCAACAAACACGAGCGAAAACGCAGATCAACGTCCCCCATGGGAGAGCATAGATATTCCGGAGCGCGCGCTTGGCGTAAAGGGTGCCGATTCTTTTGTCTATATACTGACGTCATTAAACTGTCCTTATACCGCGAAAAGCCTTGATTTTTATGCTGATCTGCGTCATGAGATCGATAGCGTACGACATGCGGTTGTAGATGTAGCTTTTCTGTTGGTCCTCAACAGCGAGTCGACCATGTCACATCGCGAGAAGAGATTGCAATTAGATATTTTCCGCTCCTCTGGTATTGGCGTTGATTCCCTCGTGACGCTGCCCTTTTCATCGCTGGACATCCCAGGAACCCCAGCGATCGTTGTATCCCAGAGGAATGACGACGTCGCAGCCGCGTGGGTTGGTTACCAGAGAGAACGAGGTCAGGAGGCGATCCGGGAAGCTCTACAGAGTCTTTAGTTCGCTTCTTAGCCGTGCGTACGTCCACTAAGGTTGGCAGCGAGTTTTGCGCTCGTGATCCTAAACGAAGTGAAGGATCTCCTTGTGGCAAACTAACGACGCAGCTGCAGGAAAGCGGTGGTGCGTGTGGGTGTTTGAGGGTTTGGGCGTGTGGGAGTGGTTCTTTGGTTAAGATGAGGGGGCGGGAGGCGAGGAATCTCCAAGTTACGGAATCGAAGAAACGAGGAATGGCGGCTGTGAGGTAGCGTCGACCGGCTGGTCGACGGGCCTGACGCGGCGCTCAGGTGACCGGCGAGGCGATGAGATCCTCCCGACGTAACCAAACGTCGGCGACCGATGCGCATAGAACGGCCGACTCCGTTTTTTACCTCACGCCCGCCTTCCTCCCGTCCCGTTATGCCCGCACCGCCCGCTGCGTCGCCTCGCCTTGTTGCCGGACTCATGAGCGGCACCTCGCTGGATGGCGTGGATGCCGTGCTGGCCCACGTGGAGGGCACCGGGCGCCGGCTTTCGGTGACGTCTCTGGGGTTTGTGCACCAGCCGTATCCTGCCGCCCTGCGCAGCCTCATCGCGGCGCAGTCGACGCCAGAGCGCTCGTCGGTGGGCGCCGTCTCCCAGCTCAACGTCCGCCTGGCCCACGTCTACGGCGCGGCCGTGCGGTCGCTGATGGACACCGCCGGCCAGCCGGTGGAGGCGCTGGACCTGATCGGCCTCCACGGGCAGACCGTCTACCATCACCCCACCCCGGCCGACTGCGCGGGGCAGGCCGTGGCGTCTACCCTGCAGCTGGGCGACCCGTCGACGCTGGCTACCCTGCTGCAGGTGCCCGTGGTGGGCCATTTTCGCCAGGCCGACATGGCGCTGGGCGGGCAGGGCGCTCCGCTTGTGCCGTACGTCGACTGGGCACTCTGCACGTCCGCCGAGGAGGCGCGCGGTCTCCTTAACCTGGGCGGCATCGCTAACCTCACGGTGCTACCCGCGGGCGCCGCCCTGACCGACGTGCAGGCGTTCGACACCGGGCCGGGCAACATGGTCATTGATGGGCTGGCCGAGCGCCTGCTGGGGCAGCCATTTGATGCGGGCGGCACCGCTGCTGCGTCCGGCACCATCGCCAACGGGCTGCTGGCTGATCTGCTGAACATCCCCTTTTTTGCGCAGGCGCCCCCGCGCTCCACGGGGCGCGAAGCCTTTGGTGCGGCTTTTCTGGAAGATCTCCTGCAGCAGGCCACGGCCGCAGGCGTCACAGAACCGGCCGACCTGCTCGCCACCGGCACGGCCCTCACGGCGGCCTCCGTGTATCAGGCATACGTCCGCTTTGTGCGGCCTACCCAGCCCATCGCAGCGTTGTGGGTGTCGGGGGGTGGGGTGCACAACACGTTCCTGCTCCAGAAACTGGCCGACGCGTTCGCGCCGGTCCCGGTGCGGTCCGTGGCGGTGCTGGGCATCGACCCGGATGCGAAGGAGGCGCTTGCCTTTGCGGTGCTGGCCCACGAGACGGCCAACGGGGTGCCGACCAACGTGCCGTCAGCCACCGGGGCCACGGGCCGCGCGGTGCTGGGTACGCTGTGCCGTCCTGCCGGTCGGGATGTCGGATGAGTAGCGTGCTCTTTTTGAAGCGTACGATAGGGCGGCGTCGGGATCTTGTGAAGGGCGGCTGAATTGCCTATCATACGGGTCGCTCCTACTCCGCCCCTTTACACATTTCCTCATGTCCCACGACGTTTGTTCGGCAGGCTGGGGCCTGTCGCCTGCCGGAAAGCGCCTTGCCGTGCTTCCGATAGTGCTCCTTCTTGCAGCTGTCATCGCCTGCGTTGGCGCACCCGTTTCCGCGACCACGTCTCCCGCACTGGCCGCTTCTGCAACAGTTATAACCGCGGCCACCGACACCGCCGCGGTGCGGATCGTCCAGCCCGGTGCACCGGGCGAGCCTACGCAGGTGCTGCAGGAACGCCAGCCGCCGCCCATCCGCATTGTGCAGCCCGGCGCTCCCGGCGAGCCCACGCAGGTGCTCTCCCGCGGCGCACGTCCGGCAGCCGCTCCGGCCCGCATCGTGTACCCTGGCGCTCCGGGTGAGCCCAGCCGGGTGCAGCGCCCGGCCGCTACGTTGCAGCGTGCCCAAGGCCCGCAGCACACCGAGGCTGACGTGGCCTTTATGCAAGACATGATCCTGCACCATGCGCAAGCGGTGCAAATGACGGCGATGGTGGCGGATCGCGCAGCCAGCGCGGACGTGCGCCAGCTCGCCGAGCGCATCGAACGGTCACAGGAAGACGAGATCGCCTACATGCTGTCGTGGTTGGCGCGCCGCGGGGAAGAGCCCCCCATGCTTTCGCCGCAGGAGCGGGCCCTCCTGGGGATGGACGACGCGGAGGACCATGGTGACCACACCGCGCATGACCATGAAACGCACGCGCACGACGGCCACGACCACGACGGCCACCACGCCATGCACGACCACAGCGACATGGCGGGGATGCTCTCGCCCGACCAACTGGACGAGCTGGCCGCAGCTTCGGGGGAGGCCTTTGACCGGCTCTTTCTGGAGTTTATGATCTTCCACCACGAGGGCGCGATCACCATGGTCGACGAACTCTTCGCCGCCCCCAACGCCGGGCAGGAAGCCGAAATGTTTGATTTTGCCTCCCACGTCGAGTCCGATCAGGCCATCGAGATCGAACGGATGGAACGCCTCCTCACGCAGCTTCCATAAGCAGCTTTCATACGTAACCTCCAACCCCTGTGCTCTATAGCCAGCCCCTGCAGCAACCTCTGCTCTTGCCCTCGCCGGCCACGGGGTCGTTTCACCTCCCATCATCTGATTACACGACGCGCATGTTTTCTCTTTCTTGCTGTACACCGGTCGGCCGCACCCTAACGGTGGGCCTGCTCGCTCTGCTCATTGGTGCCTGGACGGCGGGGCCCGCGCTTGCCCAGGACCACGCACCGCATGCACCCACGGAAGCATCCACGGAAGCACCCACAGAAGCGGCCGCCGATGACGAAGACGTCTGGTGGGATCCGGACGACCCCCGCATCGGGCTGGCGGCGGGCTGGTACGACGCCGAAGAGGCCGCACAGCACATGGAGCTGCTGGCCTCCTTGCCGCGGCCCGATATCTTTGTGGATGCCGATAATCCGGGGGACCTCAACTTTGCCAACTCGGATATTGCGTTCCGCGACCACTACGCCATCGTGGGTAACTTTTATGGCTTCATGATCTACGACATCGCCAATCCGCAGCAGCCCACGCTGGAGGTGGCGGTCGTGTGCCCCGGGGGGCAGGGCGATGTATCCATCTACGGCGACCTCATCTTCATGTCGGTAGAGCAGACGCGCGGCCGTATCGATTGTGGCGTGATGGGCGCGCCAGGCCGGGTGAATGAGGAGCGCTTCCGCGGGGTGCGTATCTTTGACATCAGCGACCTCACCACCCCGAAGCAGGTCGCTGCCGTCCAAACGTGCCGCGGCTCGCACACCCACACCATTCTGGATGACCCCAACGACGACGAGAACCTGTACGTGTACGTCTCGGGCACCAGCTTCGTCCGCTCGGGGGAAGAGCTGGAAGGCTGTGTGCCGCTGGGCCCGGACGAGTCGGACGATACGTCGTTCTTTCGCATCGAAGTGATTCAGGTCCCACTGGATGCCCCGCAAGACGCCCGCGTGGTCAGCGAGCCGCGCGTTTTCGCCGATGAGGAGACCGGCCGTGTGGATGGCCTCTGGCCGGGCGGCGACCATGGCGAAGGGACCCAGCGCTCGCGGCAGACCAACCAGTGCCACGACATCACGGTGTACCCGGAGATCGGGCTGGCCGCGGGCGCGTGCTCAGGGAACGGTATCCTGCTCGACATCACCGACCCCGTCAACCCCGTGCGCATCGACGCCGTGGCGGATGAGAACTTTGCCTACTGGCACTCCGCCTCGTTCAACAATGACGGCACGAAGGTGCTCTTCACCGACGAATGGGGCGGGGGGACGTCGCCGCGCTGCCGCGCCGACGACCCCGTCACCTGGGGTGCCAATGCCATCTTCACCCTGGAGGACGGCGTGATGACCCAGGCGAGCTATTACAAGATTCCGGTGGTGCAAACATCCACCGAGAACTGCGTGGCGCACAACGGCTCCCTCATCCCGGTGCCGGGGCGCGATATCAAGGCGCAGGCCTGGTATCAGGGCGGGGTGTCGGTCTTTGACTTTACCGACCCCGACGACCCCTTCGAGATCGCCTTCTTCGACCGCGGCCCGATGAGCGACGACGAGCTGCAGGTGGCCGGCTACTGGTCCACCTACTGGTACAACGGCTACATCTACGGCACCGAGATCGCCCGCGGGTTCGACGTCCTGGAGCTCACGCCGAGTGAGCACCTGAGCGAAAACGAACTGGCGGCTGCCAAGCTCGTCACCTACGACGAGTTCAACCCGCAGCACCAGCCGCGCAACACGTGGCCGGCCAGCTTCGTGGTGCCCCACGCCCTGCTCGATCAGCTCGACCGCAACGACGGGCTGGCAGCGGAGCGCCGAGGTGACGTGCGCGATACGCTGGAGGCTATTGAGGCGATGAGCGACCGTCCGGCACAGCAGGAGGCCCTGAACGCGCTGGCCGAAGCCCTGCAGCGCGACGCCGCCAACGGCGCTGCCGACACCGACCGCGTCACCCTGCTTGCTGAAGCCGTGGGCGACCTCGCGGTATCCATGCGCTAAGCACAGGACGCGGAACGGTTGCGCCTGTCGCCGCCAGACGGGCGACTCCGCTGAGGGCGCACACACCGGGTTTGCCCGAGACGGCCGGTGGCAGATAGCCACGGGCCGTCGGGCGTTCTGGTGCCCGCGTGTGCCTTCCGGCGGCTGCGCCGGGGGGCTTTGGTGGGCGCGACCAGTGCGTGCCCCCGGTGGTGTAGCGCCTTCCCTGTAGCGCTCCCCGACGGATCCCTACACACGGGTACGTTTTTTCCTGACCTCGCGCTGGTATGCTATGGCTTCACCCTCGTCTCCCTACCGTCCCATTGAAGACTACGGCCTGATTGGTGATATGCGGACCGTGGCGCTCGTGAGCACGGAGGGCGCCATCGACTGGTGCTGCCTGCCCCGGTTTGATGCGCCGAGCGTTTTCGGGCGGATCCTGGACCATGAAAAGGGCGGCACCTTTCATCTGCGCGTCGTGGGCGATGACGTGGAAACCAAGCAATTCTACTGGCCGGATACCAACGTGCTCGTGACGCGCTTTCTCTCGGAAGACGGCGTAGGCGAGGTGCGCGACTTCATGCCGGTGGGCGGGCCGGAAGTAGATCCCGACGAGCGGCAGATCATCCGCACGGCGCGCGCGGTGCGGGGTACGGTGCCGTTTCAGCTGGACTGCCATCCGGCGTTCGATTTCGCGCGGGCGGAGCATACGGTGAGCGATACGCCCAATGGCGTGTGCTTCCATGGGCCCGACATCGGGCTCAGCCTGGCCAGTGAGGTCCCCCTGGAGCAGACGGGCGACGGGGCAAGGGCCTCCTTCACCTTACGCGAAGGGGAGAGCACGACGTTCGTGCTGCGCACCATGCCTACAGGAGGCGACTGCGGCACCCCGCTCGACCCGGACCAGGCCGAGGCCGCCTTCCGTGCCACCGTGGCGTACTGGCGCGACTGGCTGGCGCAGAGCACCTACACCGGGCGCTGGCGCGAGTCCGTGCATCGCTCGGTGCTGGCGCTGAAGCTCCTCACCTACGCCCCCACCGGGGCCATCGTGGCGGCGCCCACCTGTGGGCTGCCCGAAGAGGTCGGTGGCGTCCGCAACTGGGACTACCGCTACACGTGGATCCGCGACGCGGCGTTTACCATCTACGCCTTTTTGCGCATCGGCTTCACCGACGAGGCGCGCGACTTCATCACCTTTCTGACGGGCCTGTGTGCGGATGCCGCCGCCGACGGACGCCCGCTGCAGATCATGTACGGCATCGACGGGCGGGCGGAGCTCACAGAAGAGACGTTGGACCAGCTCGAAGGGTACCGCGGATCAGCACCTGTGCGGGTGGGCAATGGCGCGTACGACCAGCTGCAGCTCGACATCTACGGCGAGCTCATCGACTCCATCTACATCTACGACAAATACGGCGTGCCCGTGACCCATGAGGTCTGGGGCTCCGTGCGCACCTATGTGGACTGGGTGTGCGATCACTGGGAGCAGCCCGATGAAGGCATCTGGGAGGTGCGCGGAGGGCGCCAGCAGTTCGTCTACTCCAAGCTGATGTGCTGGGTAGCCGTCGACCGCGGGCTGCGCCTGGCGCGGAAGCGTTCGCTCCCCGCCGATGAAGACCGCTGGCTGGCCTGCCGCAACGCCATCTACAAGACCCTCATGACCGAGGGGTGGAACGAGGACCGGGGGAGCTTTACGCAGCACTTCGGCACCGACGCCCTGGATGCGGCCAACCTGATGATGCCGCTGGTGCTGTTCCTCTCGCCCGGCGACGAGCGCCTGCACCGCATGTTGGACGCGACGATGCAGACGCCGGAGCAGGGCGGGCTCGTTTCCAACGGGCTGGTCTACCGCTACAACCTCAACGAGAGCGACGATGGGCTGGCCGGTGAAGAGGGCACGTTTAACATCTGCACGTTTTGGCTGGTCGAAGCCCTCACGCGGGCGGGCTGGACGGAGCCGGAGCGGCTGGAGGATGCCCGCCTCATCTTCGAGCAAATGCTGGGCTACGCCAACCACGTAGGTCTCTATGCCGAAGAAACCGGCGCCCGGGGCGAGGCGCTCGGTAACTTCCCACAGGCCTTCACCCACCTTGCCCTCATCAGTGCGGCGTACAACCTGGACCGCACGCTGGAGTAAGCCTGGTCGCGACACGTCTCCTCCCATCCGCTGTGGACCCCGCCCACCGCTCCATGTACAAACGCCTCTTTGCTTCCCTGCTGGCCCACGCCGACGGCGCGCAGGAGCGCCTTTATGGCGATATCAAGCGGGAGCTGTTCGCGCCGCTGTCGGGTACGGTGCTGGAGATCGGCCCGGGGAGCGGGCTCAACCTGCCGTACCTTCCCTCGGCGGTGACGCACTGGATTGGGATAGAGCCCAACCCGCACTTCCACCCGTACATCCGCGCCCAGGACGCGGCGCAGCGGCTGGAGGTCACCCTCCACGAAGCCGTCGCGGAGGCGCTGCCCGTGGGCGACCACGCGGTGGACGCGGTCATCAGCACGCTGGTGCTGTGCTCGGTGGACAGTGTGCCGCAGGCGCTGGACGACGCGCGGCGGGTGCTGCGTCCGGGCGGGCGTTTCGTATTTATCGAGCACGTAGCGGCGGACGAGGAGCGGTGGCTTCATACGGCGCAGCGGGCCATCCAACCCGCCTGGTGCTACTGCGCCGACGGGTGCCGGCTGCATCGGCACACGGGCGAGGCCATCGAGGATGCCGGCTTTGCAGAGGTGCACCTCAGGCGCCGCATGATCGGCTCGGCGTTCAACCTCGTGCAGCCGCACATTGTGGGGTGGGCGATCGCGTGACGGCTCTCGGGTGTGATAGTTTTTCACGTGTGGGCGTGTTTTCGGTGTGGGGGTTTGGGAGTGTGGGGGTTTCTTTTAGTCGAAACGGGGAATCGAAGAATGGAGGAAACGAGGACGCTTTCGTTGAACGTGGCACGTTAAACGCCTATCGATCGCGGTTGCCGATAGCCCCACTCGGTCGCGCCTAAACCCGACGTCGTAAAACTCAACCCGCAACCCCCAGACTCAACAAACGACTGCCAATCCGACGCAGCACTACCCCCTGGCACAGTCGTTGATATGCGGCAAAGTAAATCAATCTGTGTCTCGTGCAAACTCTCACACCATGATGCGCTGGTTACATCTCCCCCTCGGTCTTCTGCTCATTCTGGGTTGCAGCCTTGACGGTCCATCTACGAAAGCGACCGCCGACGCTGCGTTCGAAACACCTCCGCAGCGACCGGCTGCGCTCTATGCCGACACGGTGGCCGCGCAGCAGGAAATCACCCGGAGCCGTGAGAACGCTATCACGCGCGCTGTGGAAGCCGTCGCCCCGGCCGTGGTGAGCATCAACGTGCTGGAAGTGCGCCGCGTCCAGGTCCGCGATCCCTTCAGCAACTTCTTCAACGATCCCTTCTTCGAGCACTTCTTCGACCGGCGCCCGCGCACCATGGAGCGGGAGGTGCAAAACCTCGGGTCCGGCTTCGTGATCTCAGCTGACGGGTACATCGTCACGAATGAGCATGTGGTGGGCCATGCCACGCAGATTGAAGTGCAGTTTCCAGATGGCCGCTCGATGGAGGCCGAACTGGTCGGCAGCGACCATGCGTCCGATCTGGCGCTGCTGAAGGTCACGCCCGCCGAGCCCCTGGCGTACCTCGCCTTCGCGGACGCCACCGCTCCCATTCCTGGCGAGTGGGTGATCGCGCTCGGTAACCCGTTCGGACTCTTTGAAGCGGCCGACCCCACCGTTACCGTCGGTGTCGTGAGCGCGGTGGGGCGCAACCTGCAGACCCGCCGCGACGGCCGCGTCTATCGCGATATGATCCAGACCGATGCGGCCATCAACCGGGGCAACTCCGGCGGGCCGCTCGTCAATGCGGATGGGGACGTTATCGGCGTAAACACCGCCATCATCGGGCCTGCGGGCGGCAGCGTGGGGATCGGGTTTGCCGTGCCCAGCGACCGGGCCACACGCATCCTTGATGAGCTCCGCACCCACGGCGAAGTCGACCGCTCGTACTATACGGGCGTCCAGCTTATCGATGTGGACCGCCGCATCGCGCAGGGCCTCGGGCTGGCGCAGGCGCGCGGCGCCTTCGTCCGCGACGTGGACCCCCAATCGCCGGCCGATGCGGCGGGGCTCCAGCGCTACGACGTCATCGTCTCGCTGGACGACCGGCCCGTCGCCAACCGGCAGGACTTCCTCGTGGGCCTGTACGACTTCCGGCCCGGCGATGACGTCACGCTCGCGCTCATCCGCGATGGCGAGCGCATCACCACCACGCTGGAGATCGGGCGGCAGGGGTAACAAGACGCCCCCCGCCGCTATGACCATTGCGTCTGTACTTCATCCGTTGTGCGCTCGCCGGTTGAGAACGTATGGCATAGACGCTGGTGTAGAGCTAAACATTAGGGGCTTCGTTTAAATGGTAGCCACTGATATAAACCCCGGACGTTTGGGTACAAGTGGATGCCCTCGTGGTATGGTGCCACTCCGCGTACAAAAGTCCCTTCTCCCTCGACGGGAGAAGGCCAGTTAGTCCGGTAAAAGTCAAGTTGAACATCGCTGTTTTTGCGAACCATTTGTTTCTACGGGCAGTTGCTCCAAATAGGCGGCTGTCGGTGGTGATATCCCGCACATGGTGTCAACAGCACCTTGGGAATCCCGCTGCAGTCGCCTTCTTTTGCGGCCACGGGTCGGTCGCCCAGCCGCAGGGCGGGCGAAATCCGATAGTGCTGCCGATCAGGTGGGCTCGCCATGGGCTTCCGCGGGGTCAAGCAACGCCAGGTCCGCGACCGCGTGCTGGAGGGCCTGGCGAGCGTACGACCCAAGAGGGGTGAGCGGCGGACGCATCCGCTGCCAGCCGGCATGGCCGGTCTGCCACGCCATCACCTGCTTGAGCATCGGGATGGTGGGGTGGGCCATCAGCGTACGGCGGATGTGGGATAGCCGATCCTGTGTGCTATGCGTCGCCTCGGTATCGGCCGTGCCGGCGGCGTGCTGCGAAAAGACAGCGCCCGCAAGCGCGTGGGTTACGTTGACGGTGGCCGAGATGCAGCCCGCGCCGCCCGCCTCCAGCGTGTCGTGCAGGTAGACCTCATTGCCGGCAAGCAACTGGAGGTCGGGAAACGTCGCGCGCAGCCCACGCATGTGCGTCCAGTCGCTACTCGAATCCTTGATGCCCGCGATGGTGTCGGGAAAGGCGTCGACGAGGCGGCTGATGAGTTCGTGCGAGTAGGGCACACCGCTCATCTTGGGGAAGTGGTACAGGTAGAGCGCCAGGCGCTTGTCATCGACGCCGCGGATGATCTGCTCCAGGGCCGCAAACGCGCCCTCGGTGGTGATGCCCTGATAGTAGAAGGGCGGCATCGTGAGCACGCCGGGGATGTCGTGCGCCAGCGCGTGGCGCGCCAGCGCAACGGTATCGGGTATGGCAGCACATCCAGCGCCCACCATGAGGCGTTCGGCGGGTATGCCAGCCTCAAGCACCCCCTCCAGCCCGGCCTGCCGCTCGGCCACGGAGAAGGAGTTGGCTTCGCCCGTGCTGCCAAAGAGCAGCACGCCGGTGCATCCGCCCTCCAGCAGCCGGCGGATATGGCGCGTCCAGGTTGGGACGTCGATCGAAAGATCCGCGTGAAGCGGAGTTAGGCAAGCGGCGTAGATGCCATCGGGGCAAGGCACAGGGGCAGGGGCAGTCAGTGGTCAACAATATGCCAGAGGTGAACACGTGACGGTGCGTTGTGCTCCATAATGCAGTCCAGTCCCCCGTTTTCTAATCATGTCGGTCAACCCGACAGCTCATCATTCACAGCACTCTGCCCACCACAAAAGTCCTCTCTCCCCCGGCGGGAGAGAGCCAGAGAGGGGGAAGCCCAATGCGTACGGAAGCCCAATTCGCAATTCACCTCATGATACCGGCATCTTGCTGATGTTTTCTGTCCATCAGCCGTATCCGGCCAGACGGGCCAGCCTCTCCGGCGCGTCCCAGAACGGGCCGAGCGCGTCGGCGTGCGCGCGGGGAGCAGGTCCTGTGTCTTCGTGGAAGTGCCGCCTGGTTGATGGATCAGACTGCTGAGGGTCATGCAGGCCAAGCCAGCGGTTGCATCGCACGCGGAGCGTGCTCATTGTGCGCTCCCACGCAGAGCATGGGAGCGAGAAACCTGCCGTTCAGGCGCGCCTCGCCGCTTGCGGTCGACGTCTTCTCTCCACCGGCGGGAGAGAACCAAAGAGAGGGGGCTGGTCAGCGCCGAGCATCCGGGCACAGGCACGCTACCGCCACTCGCCGAAGCGGCCTATTGTAGCCGGCACCCCATCTGCTGATACCACGCCCCCTCATCCCGTCCTTCACTCCAAGAGCACGTGCTTCGCAGCGCTCCCGCTGGGGGGGAAGGGGCTTAATCACGATCGGGGTACCATACCTCAATATCTTCTCGCGTTTTACCACACCTATACCTCCGTTCACTGTGTTTGCTGCATAAAAGCGTTGCTGAAACGAAGCCCTGATCCTTCAAGCCCACACGAGCGCCCACGCAAAACATCCGCTTCCCCCGGACGGGAGAGCGCCAGAGAGAGAGGAAGGCCACGTTCAGGAAGCCCAAAGCCTAAAGTACAAGTTCCTATAACAACCTAACACAGGAGTAGAACGTCGGGAGGGTTACTGGCCGACAAATGGCTGCCCGGAGTCAAGTCGTCTGCGTAACTCATCAATCCCCAGGCTCTTAAAGAGCAGGCTATCCTCGGAAACGTTAATAAACCGCCCTTCGCGCTGCACCTCGCGGTATAGCACAAGTACCTGTGGCACTGCAGGTTCGGTGAGTTCCTGTCGCCAAAAATATTCCACGGCGCCGCTGTTGAGCCATCCGTTTCCTGTGATGAGCTCATCGAACACCTTAAAGGAGGATAAAAAAGTGTAGCCTTTATCTACATCACTTTCAATTGATACCCCGAGAGCTGAAACCGTATATTCGTCGTCGTTCAGCTCTGAATTAAGCGTACGTTTTAATTCGCCGACTACCTCTGCAGTACGATCAGCAGTCGAGGCAGCACACGCAGGAGAGCCAAAAAACACCAAGCGCACATCCTTTTGGATACTTTCGTCCAGTGGGGCCGGGCGATTTTCTGATGACAGTAGTGATTCCGTATCATCATGGCCCACATACCACGAATGTAGAAATGGAAGGGTGGCAAATAATAGAAAAAGTGCCGCCCCGTAAATTAGCCTAATTCGATGCATTATCAATCTGAAATTAGTGGATAGGCCGTCAGTCGGGGGAATGGAGAAGCGCTATACTGCAGGTGATGCAGGTTCGAAAATGCCATCACACGGGACGAAAGTTGGCCTTGAAAGGCCCCACTCCCGGTTTCAAGATCAAAAACGTAGGTATCGTAGTTTCTGGCATCACGCGCTCGATCGATGCGCCGCACTTGAAACAACGCAAATTGATCATCGATGAGCAAGAGCCTTGTCCCAATGTGACTGCCATCTTCGGGTTTCAGGAGCCGAAACTCGGGCCGGCCGTCAGGAGACGTCGCTTCCCGGGTGGGAATCGGTCGAAACGTCTCCAGCGTCGATTGCCACAACGGCTCGCCATTGATGCTATATGCGAGAACGAACGGCACGTAGTGAAACGAGGCTACGACGGTCTCCAGTGCCTCACTACAAACGACGGAGGATATCTCTGAGAACGTAATAGCCTTTATCGGGTGTTCAGCTGCAAAATGGTGGCCGAAGGAGTACTGGTGCGTTCCTTCAGGTCCATACATATGCAACGTATGTCGGTCGCTGTCGAGACCTCCAAATACAATCTGCTCGCCCAGGGCGCATGCTACTGTGGGGGTGAAATGCAGTGTATAGGAGGTGTCATATTCATAACCCGAGGGTCGATGTCTAAAGCGTTGCACCCTGCGGTCCCGGTCGGCCACGGACAGTACGCCCTCAATGTCAACCGCGATGGCAACCGGTTCAGTAAACTCACCTGGCCCGCGCCCGCGTTGGCCCACTTCGTCCACCATGTCACCTGCCCGGTCCAAGACCACTACCGTCTGCGAAACGTCATCAAGCACGAAGAATAGGGAGTCACGCCACGAGACGACATCCTTAACATTCCCCAAAAGTAGACCATCTGGACCATCTGCCACGCCTGCTGACCAGGCTTCGTCATCACGCTCTACTCTCTCCAGCGGGGCTTGAGCGAAGGTGGTGGTGTTAGCTTGGTCAACGACGTGTTCAAATGAGTGATCGAAGGATATGCCGTTATCATGATCCTGAATAGGTAAAAATATAAGAAGCAGAAACAGCCATTTCGCCGGCATAAAAACTCCTCAATTTACAAATATAGAGTGCATAGGGCACTATCCGCATGTAAGATGACCGCATTCTTCACCGCCGAAATACAGGTTGCATTGCCAGTTTGGGTCATAGCGACAGACAAATTCATCACTTGGGTCATCAACGGGGTCTACAGTTTCTTCTTCTTCCCCCGCAATATACCAGCATGACATATCACTACAGGTACTTGGGGCAGGGTCACCCGACAAAGATGCGTGTGCGAGACCTCCTAAGGTCAGTCCCAAAAACGATGTGAATACGATCAGCGCTACATTCTGAAGTGTAAGCATACTGCTTCAAGGGTTTGTTGGGAGTAAGCTGCATTCGAATATATAGGGGGGGTAAGATATGATGAATATTATATTAAGTTAATTGTTTATTATTGTAGGCCAATGCACTTCGGTGGCGTCCTTTTTGAGTTCAATTCTTTTCGCTCTCGTATCAGAGGGGCCCCCGCTAAACCAGCCGTCAATGTGACGAGTACCTACTTAGCGAGGTTGTTCGTCACAATCGCTATTAGAAAGCCGGCTTTTTACCGCGGCGGCCTCAAATAGTAGCATTAACAACCCGTATCACCACCAGGGTCACATCGTCGTGCTGGGGCTGGGCGCCGGTGAAGCGGCGGACGGCCTCGCGGATGGCCTCCACGATGGCGGCTGCGGGCTGCCCTGCGGTGTGCTGCAGGAGGTCCCGGAGGCGCTCCTCTCCAAACAGCTCACGGTCGGCGTTCATAGCTTCGTTTACGCCGTCGGTGTAGAGCAGCAGCGTATCGCCAGGCTGCAGGCTGATGGTGCGAGGCTCGTACGTCACATCGCCCGTAGCGCCGAGGGGGAAGCGGGGGCCGTCGGTCGTGAGGGGGCAGACGGCGCCCTCCCGCAGCAGCAGCGGCGGCATCTGCCCGGCATTGGCCAGCGTCACGGTGCGGCGCTCGGTGTCCACCACCGCCAGTTGCATCGCCACAAACATGCGCGCGTCAATCTTATGGCGCAGCGGATTGTTGATCAGGGTGAGCACCTCAGCCGGGCTCTTCGCGTTGGGCGTGGTGACGTGCAGCATGCCGCTCACCATCACCGCCGCCATCGCCGCCTTCAGCCCCTTGCCGCTGACGTCCGCCATCGTGATGCAGAGCAGGCGCTCGTTGTCATCCAGCCACATGTAGTCGAAGTAGTCGCCGCCGACCTCCGCAGCCGGAAGGCATACGCCGGCCACGTCCATGCCGCGCATCACGGGGTCCGCCGAGGGCATCACCTGCAACTGCATCTCGCGGGCCGTCTCAAGCTCCCCTCGGAGTCGCTCGCGCTCCACGTGGATGCCGTAGCTGGCCTCCAGGTTGAGCCGCATCGTGTAGTACGAGACCGCAAACACACCAATCAGGGTGATGCCGATAAACATCCCGAACGTTTGCCACGGGTCGGTGCCGGGGAAGGTGAAGCTGAAGGATTCACCGGGGAGGAAAAACGTCCCCAGGAGCGGCACGAACCAGTTCAGGTTGAACATGCCGGCAACAAATCCAACGAAGGCAAACCCGATACCGGCGGCGTGCTGTCCGATGGCCGGCCATGTGCCCACCTGCCGCAGCACAAACCCTCGGAAGCCCATCACCAGCACAAGGATATGGGTGAACACAAAGTAACTATACCCGAGCTGCAAGGCGAGCAGCTTGCTACGTCTCCACGTATCACCCCCCATCTCCGGGAGGCTCAGGCCCCAGTTCAGGACACCCAGCGCCGTAGCCACCCCAAGCCAGATGAGCAGCTCGCGTGCTGGAGCCACTTTTTGATAGGGAAAGGCGCGTGCCATGGATCAAGGAAAGAAAGGCAAGGGGGCGTCCGCGCGGTCAGGCGTCAGGCGTATCAGCAAACAGCGTGTCGAAGTACTGATCGCCACCGTCGCAGATGATAACGCCGATGTAAGCGTTGGGGTCTTCCTGGTGCACCTGCAAGGCGACGTGCAGAGCGGCCCCCGCGCTTGGGCCGATGAGCAGGCCGTGATCCCGCGCAGCCGCCCGGGCCTGGGTAAACGCCGTGGCATCCTCCACGCGACGGATCTCGTCGATGGCATCGAACCACATGGTGGATAGCTTCTCATTTTTGCCGAGGCCTTCCACGGCCGTCTCGTACGGTACGGGTGGCGCCCCGTAGAAGCTGTTGGCAATGTTGGAGGCTACCGCATCTACCCCTACCGTACGCACCGACCGACCGGCCTCCGCTGCGGCCTCCTTCACGTAGCGCGCCGTGCCGCTCATCAAGCCCCCCGTGCCCATCGCACAGACGAGGTGCGTCAGCTGGCCGTCCATCTGCGCCCACAGTTCCGGGCCGGTCCATCGGGCGTGCACCGTGGGGTTGCCCTGGTTTGCGTACTGGTTGATCAAGAAGGCATCCAGCGTGTCAGCCAGGCGGCGGGCCGTGGCGCGGTAGTGGTCGGGGTGGCTGCTATCGACCGCCGGGCACCGATGCACGGTGGCGCCAAAAGCACGCATGTAGCCAATCTTGTGGGGGCTGGTGGTTTCGGGGCAGGTCAGGTGGCAGCGCAGGCCCAGACGGTTGGCCACCAGCGCTACCGCACCGGCGGTGTTTCCTGAGCTGGCCTCCACGACGGTGTCCACATTTCCATTGGCTGCCACAGCCTCCTGCAGGATGCCCAGCGCTACGCGGTCCTTCATCGAGCCCGTGGGGTTGGCCGACTCCAGCTTGCACTGCACGCGTCCATCCGCGATGCCGGGGTACGCCACAAGCGGCGTGTTGCCGATGAGGCGCAGGATGGGGTCGTGGGTGGTGTAGGGCGAGGCAAAGCGGAGGGTAGATTGCGGGCGGATCATCAGTTGGAACACGTTCAGTGGGGAAAGCAGGGCACGGCCCAGTATAAAGTGACGGCACGTCGAAGGGAAGGGCGCGGGGCGGCCCACGACAGGCCGCAGGAAGACGAACAGAACCGTCGGCTCTGCGTTCTACCCTGCTGTTATGTATGATGTATTCTCCATATGTTGCACCTGCGCGCCTTGTGCTGCGCAACCGCGTTTTTCTTGCCGCTACCGGTACATTTATGCAGCCCCCTGAAAAGACCAAAGCCGGGCTTTACGGAGCCTCTAATATCCAAGTGCTGGAAGGCCTCGAAGCCGTCCGTAAGCGCCCCTCCATGTACATTGGCGATGTGGGCATTCGTGGCCTGCACCATCTCGTCTACGAAGTTGTGGACAACTCCATCGATGAAGCCATGGCGGGCTACTGCTCCCGCATCGACGTGGTGATCCACGAAGATGGCTCGGTGGAGGTCACTGACGACGGCCGCGGCATCCCCGTCGACATGCACGAAAAGCTGGGTGTGCCGGCCCTGCAGGTGGTAATGACCACGCTGCACGCGGGCGGTAAGTTCGACAAGGATTCCTACAAGGTATCCGGCGGCCTGCACGGCGTGGGCGTCTCCTGCGTGAACGCGCTGGCCATCCGCCTGGTAGCCGAAGTGAAGCGCGACGGTGCCCTCTGGCGGCAGACCTATGAGCGTGGCATCCCCACCGGCCCGCTGGAGCGCGTCCGCGACCTCGACAGCAGCGACGAGGAAACGGGCACCTACGTGCGCTTCTGGCCAGATCCAGAGATCTTCAAGACCACGGAGTTTCGCCTCGAAACGCTGGCCACCCGCCTGCGCGAGCTCGCCTACCTCAACCGGGGCCTGACCATCGCTATTGATGATAAGCGGGAAGAGGACGAGGAGCTGGGCCGCGAGGAGTTCCACTTCGAGGGCGGCATCCGCGAGTTTGTGGACTTCCTCGACGAAACCCGCGACCCCATTCACGGCGAGGTCATTTACGTCGAAAATGAGGAGGGCGACGTCCCGGTAGAGCTGGCGATGCGCTACAACGACAGCTACCAGGAAAACGTCCTCACCTTCGTCAACAACATCAACACGCACGAGGGCGGTACGCACGTGTCGGGCTTCCGCCGCGCCCTCACGCGCACGCTCAAGAGCTACGGTGAGAAGAACGGCCACTTCAAGAACCTGAAGTTCGACCTCTCCGGCGAGGATTTCCGGGAAGGGCTCACGGCGGTGCTCTCGGTAAAAGTGCCGGAGCCGCAGTTTGAGGGGCAGACGAAGACCAAGCTGGGCAACTCCGAGGTGCAGGGCATTGTCGAGTCGGCTGTCGGGCAGGCGCTTTCCTGGTGGCTGGAAGATCATCCGAACGAGGCGAAGGCCATCCTCAACAAGGTGGTGACCTCCGCGCAGGCCCGCGCTGCGGCCCGCAAGGCGCGCGAGCTCGTGCAGCGTAAGAACGCCTTCTCCAGCAGCGGCCTGCCCGGTAAGCTGGCCGACTGCTCCTCGCGCAAGCCGGAGGAAAGCGAGCTGTATCTGGTGGAGGGCGACTCCGCCGGCGGCTCGGCCAAGCAGGCGCGCGACCGGCACTTTCAGGCCATCCTGCCGCTGCGTGGCAAGATTCTGAATGTGGAGAAGGCCCGGCTCGACCGCGTGCTGGAAAACAACGAGATCAAGAACATCGTCACGGCCCTCGGCACCGGCATCGCGACCACCGATGAGGACTTCGATCTCGAAAACCTCCGCTATCATCGCATCATCATTATGACGGATGCGGACGTGGACGGCGCCCACATCCGGACGCTGCTCATGACGTTCCTCTACCGTCACCTGGCCCCGCTGGTGCAGCAGGGGCACGTGTATATCGGCCTGCCGCCGCTCTATAAGGTGTCGCAGGGCAAGACGGAAGAGTACATCTGGACCGAAGACCTGATGCACGAGAAAGTAGCCGAACTGCGCGAGAGCGGGCGTGGCAAGGTATCCCTGCAGCGCTACAAGGGGCTGGGCGAGATGAACCCGGAGCAGCTCTGGGAAACGACCATGGACCCGGCCACGCGGCGCCTGCAGCAGGTCACCATTGACGATGCTGCCGCGGCCGATAAGATCTTCACCACGCTGATGGGCGATGCCGTCGCGCCCCGCCGCAAGTTCATCGAGCGCAACGCCAAGTACGCCACCATCGACGCCTAACCGGATGTACCCCCCGGGTCGCAGCCGTGGCGCGCGCACAAACGGCCGGGTGAGGCGTAGAGGACATCGTTCGTACGCACAACCCCCGCCTGGTCGATGGATCTGAGCATCGTCGTTCCTGCCTACGAAGAAGCGGCTTCGCTGCCCGAGCTGGTGGCGGAGCTGCATACCGTGTGCCGGCAGCAGGCCTGGACCTACGAGGTGTGGATCGTAGACGACGGCTCCCGCGACGACACCTGGGCCACCATCGCGCAGCTTCACGCTGAAGATCGGCGTGTGGCGGGTATTCGGCTCCGGCGCAACTATGGCAAGTCGGCCGCGCTGGCAGCGGGCTTCGACCACGCGCGGGGCCGCTACGTGGCCACCCTCGACGCCGACCTGCAGGACGACCCGCACGAGCTCCCCGCGCTCATCGCCAAGCTGGAGGAAGGCTACGACCTGGTCAGTGGATGGAAGCGAAAGCGGCAGGACCCGCTCTCGAAGACCCTCCCGAGCCGCTTCTTCAACCGCGTCACCCGCATCGTGTCGGGTCTGCCGCTGCACGACTTCAACTGTGGGCTGAAAGTCTACCGGCGGGAGGTAGTGGAGCACGTCACGCTGTACGGCGAGCTGCATCGCTACATCCCGCTCCTGGCCAAGTGGGAGGGGTTCGACCGCATCACCGAGGTGGAGGTGCAGCACCGCCCCCGGCAACACGGCCAGACGAAGTTTGGGTTGGAGCGCTTCATCCGGGGCTTTCTGGATCTCATCTCGGTCGTCTTCCTGACCCGCTTTGCCGCCCGCCCGATGCACTTCTTCGGTGGACTGGGGACGCTCTCCTTTCTGGCGGGCCTCGGCATCAGCCTCTACCTTACGCTCGACAAGGTCATTTACGGCAACTACATCGGCGACCGGCCCCTGTTGCTGCTGGGGCTGCTGATGATCCTATTCGGGGCGCAGATGTTTACCACAGGGCTGTTGGGGGAGATGATCATCAGCCGGCGGATGGAAGAGGAGGGGGCGTACGAGGTGGCTGAGGCGCACACGGTGTCCGTACGGGAGGCGGCCTGAGCGCGCCTGCAGAGAGCAGACATGCGGGCGCGGGTCTGATCCTGCGTTTTGACGGACCGTAAAAGCGGGTGGCATTGGCTGGCCCCTGTAGCTGCACCGGCCCGTCGGGGCCTGTCGCAGCGCGTCGTTTCCTCTTTTCACTCCACAGTCATGACCACCGATGCGTCGTCAAGTGCAGCGCCCCAGGCGTACGCTACCCGGCAGCGGATAGGCCTCCTTGCGGGCGCGCTGGTCTTTGGGCTGCTGCTGGTGCTGCCACCCCCCGAAGGGCTTGACCTCCCCGGCTGGCGCGCCGCAGCGGTAGGAGCGCTCATGGCGATCTGGTGGATTTCGGAAGCGCTTCCGATCCCTGTCACCGCGCTCCTGCCGGTGGTCCTGTTTCCCGTGCTGGGCGTGGGCTCTATTGCGGATACGACGGCGCCGTATGCGAATCCGCTCATCTTTCTTTTTCTGGGCGGATTTCTGATCGCGATTGCGATGGAGCGCTGGGACCTGCACCGGCGCATCGCGCTGCGCACGATCGCGTTCGTTGGGACAAGCCCACGCCGGATCATCGGCGGCTTTATGATTGCGGCGGCGTTCCTCAGCATGTGGATTAGCAATACCGCGACGGCTATGATGATGCTGCCCATCGGGCTGTCGGTGGTAGCGCTGGCTCGCGCGAATGCTGGCTCGCAGTCGGCACAGGTGGGCGGTTTTGCCGTGGCGCTGATGCTGTCGATTGCGTACGCCTGCAACATCGGCGGCATCGGCACGCTGATTGGCACTCCGCCGAACGCCCTCCTGGCTGGGTTTCTGGTCGAGACGTATGGCGTGGACGTAGGCTTTGCCCAGTGGATGGGGATGGGGGTGCCACTGGTGCTCGTGGGGCTACCGCTCGCATACGTGGTGCTGACCCGGTGGCTCTTCACGCTGGACGCGGTGGAACTGGTGGGCGGGGCGGCCCTGGTGAGGCGCGAGCTGGAGCGCCTGGGCCGCCTCAGCCGGGCCGAGCGCTTGGTGGGCGGAGTGTTTGCCACGGTTGCCCTCCTGTGGATCACCCGTCCGCTGCTCAGCACAGTCGTGCCCGGCCTGTCCGATGCGGGAATTGCCGTCTTTGGCGGCGTGGTGCTCTTCTTCCTGCCGGTGGATCTGGCAAAGGGGCAGTTTGTGCTCGACTGGGAGGCGGCGCAGCAGCTGCCCTGGGGCGTACTGCTTCTGTTTGGCGGGGGGCTCTCGCTTGCGGCCGCCGTGGAGCGTACCGGGCTGGCCACCTGGATCGGTGAGGCCCTCAGCGTGGTGGGCGGGTTGCCCCTTCTGCTGACGGTGATGATCGTGACGGCGGCGATTATCCTGCTGACCGAGGTCACCAGCAACACCGCCACAGCCGCCGCCTTCCTGCCCATCATGGCGTCCGTTGCGGTAGGGATTGGCGAGAACCCCTTCCTCCTGGTGGTGCCTGTGGCGCTGGCCGCCAGCGCGGCGTTCATGCTGCCGGTGGCGACACCGCCCAACGCGGTTGTGTTTGGGAGTGGCGACGTGACCATTCCCGAGATGGCTCGTGCCGGGGTGTGGCTGAACCTGCTCTTCGTTTTGCTCATCACCCTGGCCGCCTACGTGCTTGTGCCGTTTGTTTTTGGCGTAGAGCTCGGGGTGGTCCCCGACTGGGCCAGCGCCTCCTGAGCCCGCGTCGGTGGCCATCGCCCGCCTGTGGGATTTCCAGTTGCATCGCTCACCGTAAAGTGGGATGTTAGACGTGCGCCCGCTTCGGCGGCTCGTTTCTTTTCACCGTGCTTCTCTTGTTTATGCGCATCATCCTTGTGGGCCCCGTTTATCCGTACCGTGGTGGTATCGCGCACTTCACCGAAGCGACCGCGCATGCCCTGAAGGACCGGGGGCACGACGTAACGGCGTTGACGTTCACGCGGCAGTATCCCCGCCGCCTCTTTCCGGGGCGCTCGCAGCTGGAGTCGCGCCCGCCAGTTCGCCCCGTGCCGTCGGTGCGGCTCATCGACTCCATCAACCCCGTCTCGTGGATACGGGCGGCGCAGCACATCATCCGGGAAGCGCCGGACGTGGTGCTCTTTCAGCACTGGATGCCCTTCTTTGCGCCGGCGTTCGGCACCATCGCCCGGCTGCTCCGGGCGGAAGGTATTCGTTGCCTGGCCGTCGTGCACAACGCCCTGCCGCACGAGCGGCGCCTGGGCGATATTGCGCTGAGCCGGTACCTGTTTAACGCCTGTGACGGCTTCGTGGCCCTCTCGCGTATGGTGGCGAACGACCTGCGCCGCCTGACGAGCTATCGCGTGCCCATGCAGCAGGTGGCCCATCCGCCCTATCATCAGTTTGGGGATGGCCTGGACGTGGCCGAGGCCCGTCGCCGGCTGAACCTGCCCAGCGACGCGCAGGTCTTGCTGTTCTTCGGGTTTGTACGGGCCTACAAGGGGCTGGACGTGTTGCTGGAGGCCCTGCCTCACATCCGTGAGTACCTCCCCAAGGTGCACCTGGTGATTGCCGGGGAGTTCTACGAGGACGAGGAGCCCTACCGCGAGCTGATTCGCACGCAGGGGCTGACGGACTATGTGGTGCTGCACGCCCATTACATCCCGACAGAGAGCGTGCCTACTTACTTTTCCGCGGCCGACGTGGTGGTGCAGCCCTACCGCTCGGCTACACAGAGCGGCGTGGCCCAGGTCGCGTTCCATTTCGAGAAGCCCGTCATCACTACCGATGTGGGCGAGCTGGCGGCGGAGGTGCCGGACGAGGAAGCTGGCTTTGTGGTGCCGCCGGAAGACCCCGCCGAGCTGGCGGCGGCCGTGGTGCGCTTCTTTGAAGAGGGCTGGGCTGAGCAGTTGGAGGACGGCGTGCGCCGCACCCGGCAACGCCACGGCTGGGACGAGGTCGCCACCGCGGTAGAGCGGCTGGCGCGGTAGGGCCGCACGGCTACCAGCGAGCGGCCCATAGGACCGCATGGGATAGCCTACGGCTAACATCTTTCGCGTGGCGTCTACTTGCTACGGCTACCCTCTACGTCTGCTCGCTACGCATGGACGCCTCTTCTGCTTGCGACGTGGTAGGCGTCGGCGGGGCCGCCGTGGTGGAGGCGCCGTCGCCCTCGGTGGCGAGTTCAGCAGCGGTGCGCTTGCCGATAAGCCAGGTCTTCAACTGCTCACTCCAGCCGGCAATAACCACGTAGAGGCACGGCACCACGAACAGCGTCAGGACCATCGACACCAGCAGCCCGCCCACCACGGCCAGCGCCAGCGGACGCATAATCTCGGCGCCTTCTCCCAGCCCGATGGCCAGTGGAATCATCCCGCAGACGGTGGTGAGCGTCGTCATCAAAATGGGGCGGAAGCGAATCCCGCCGGCATCTACCGCGGCATCGATGAGGCCAAGGCCTTTCTCCCGCCGGCCGATCTCGATGTATTCCACCAGCAAGATCGCGTTGTTCACCACAATCCCGATCAGCAAGATCACCCCCAGCAAGACGGGCGCGCTGAGGGGGGTGCTGGTGGCGTACAGGATAAGCGCTACCCCGATGAGCGCCAGCGGCACGGCGGTGAGGATGACGACCGGGTTGGCCAGCCGCTCGTACTGCACGGCCATCACCACAAACACGAGAAAGATGGCCAGTAGTGTGAGGAGGAGCATCTGCCGGTTGGTCTCCTGGATGGCTTCTTCTTCGCCCCCGTAAATGAGGCTGTAGCCCTCGGGCATATCGAGCCCGGCGAGGCGCTCGCGCATCTCATCGTTTACGGTGCCAACGTCGGAGAGGGCGGTGTTGACATCCCCGTTCACGCGCACCACGCGCGCCTGATTTTCGCGGGTGATGTGGGCAGGGCCTTCGCCAAGTGAGAACGACGCTACATCACGCAGAGCTACGGGACTGCCGTCGTTGCGAAAGAGGAGGATCCCGCCCAGGTCGTCGGCGGTGGCACGCATCTCGCGTGGAAGCAGCACCCGCACATCATACTCGGCCGTACCGGTGGAAAACTGGGTCGGCACGTACCCATCCACCGCTGTGCGCACCATCTCGCCCACTTCAGCCACGTTCAGGCCCAGGGCGGCGGCCCGCTCGCGGTCGACGTTGATGTTGAGGAGCGGACTCCGATCGTCGCGGGCCAGCTCGAAGCTGCTGAGGCCCTCAACGTCCTGGCCCAGCTCCATGATCTGGCGGCCAAGGCGATCGAGCTCCGCCTGGTCATCGCCCACCACGGCAATGGACACATCCGCGCCCGCCATGGTGGTGCGGATTCCCGGAATGCTGGGCGGCGAGGCGGAGGCGCGACCACCGGCCAGGTCCAGCTCGTCGAGCTTTTCCTGGAGCTCACGCACCCACACGGTGGCGGGCATGGCGCGCGTGCTGGCCGGGGTGAGCTGGATCGACCAGCGGGCGGTGCCGGGCCGCTCCGAAATAACACCGCCCGAGAGGTGCCCGCCCACCATCGTAAACACGTTTTGGATATACGGCATCTCGTCGAGCACATCCTCCACCATCGCCGCCGTGCGGTTCATCTCCTCCGGCGTGGTGCCAGGCGGCATCCGTACGTAAGCGCCCACGTTGCCGTCGTCCACGGCGGGCAGAAACTCATTGCCCAGGTCATCGGCCAGGTACAGGGAGAAGGCCAGCAGGCCAAACGCCCCTGCAATCACCACCCAGCGCCACTGCAACACCCGCCGGGCGCCGTTCTTGTAGCGCGTGGTCAGCCAGCCCAGCCCGCGGTTGAAGCCCCGATGGAAGGCCGACGTCTCCAGCCCGCTTTTAAACCGCACCTTGGCCAGCAGGGCGGCCAGCATGGGCACCAGCGTGAGGGCTGCAGCCAGCGAGGCGACAATGGCGAAGGAAATCGTCAGGATGAGCTCGCGAAAGAGCATCGCCGCCAGCCCGGTAATGAGCAGGAAGGGCACCACCGCGGCCAGGTTGGTCATGGTAGAGGCAATGACCGCGGAAGCGACCTCGCGGGCGCCCTCATGCGAGGCGTCTTCGCTTTCCTTCTGTAACGCCTCGCGGTGGCGCGAGATGTTCTCCAGCATCACGATGGCATTGTCCAGCAGCAAGCCCACGCCCAGCGCCAGGCCCCCCAGGCTCATGATGTTGAGGGTGAGGCCGCTGGCGCCCATGAGCGCAAACGTGGCCATGATGGCGATGGGGATGGACAGGCCGATCACAAAGCTCTTGCGCAGGCTGCCCAGGAAGAGGAGCACCACCAGCATGGCCAACACGCCACCGAGGATGGCCGCGGTGGTAACCGCGCCGATGGAGGACCGGACGAAGAAGGACTGATCGGTCGTCGGCTCATAGCGAATGTCGGGAGGGATGAAGCCGCTGGCCTCCAGGCGTTCCATCTCGCCGCGGACGGCGTCTACCACTTCCACGGTGTTCGCATCGGGCAGCTTCGTGACCGATAGCCGGGTGGCCGGCTCGCGGTTCAGGTTGACGAACAGGCGTTGCTCCTGATGGTGGTCCCGCACCTCGGCCACCTCACCCAGCGCTACGCGGTCGCGGGAGCCTGGGATGCGCAGCTGGATCTGCTCCAGGTCCTCCACCGAGGTAAACCGCCCGTCCGTCTTGGCCATCACATCAAACGTCTCCGACGTCACCTGCCCGGCGGCAATGTCGCGGTTTTCGCTGGCAATGGTTTCGCTGACGTCGTTTACCGTGAGGCCGTAGGAGGCCAGGCGGTCTTGGTCCACAATCACCTGGAGCTCCCGGACAAGCCCGCCCGCGACCTCCGCCGACCCGACGCCCGAGATCGACAGCAGTTGCGGCGCCAGTTCGTTCTCCATCCAGTCCCGCACCTGCAAGGGCGAGCGGGTCTCTGAGCTAAAGCCGGCCTCAAAGACGGGCGCGTCGTTCGGGTCCATCTTGTAGAGGCGCGGCGGGTTGATGTCGGGCGGCATCTGCGTGCGCGCCATCTCCAGGTTGCGCGAGGCATCCTGCAGCGCCAGGTCGATGTTGGTGCCGTACTCAAAGATGAGGTTGACATTGGTGCGCCCTTCGGAAGCCCGGCTTGTTAGCTCGGCCAGGTTGGGGGTAGCGGCCAGGTTGCGCTCCAGCACGCGCGTAATCTGCTGCTCCATCACCTCGGGCGCCGTGCCCGGGTAGTTGACTGTCACCCGGATCTGTGGATAGGTCACGTCCGGCAGCAGGTCGATCGGCAGGCGATCCACAAAGAAAAAGCCCAGCACGATCACCACGGAAGCCAGCGCCATGGTGCCGATGGGCCGGCGGATGGCGGTGGAGGCGAGGCCACGCCTTTCAGCGGGAGGCGGTGTTCCGTCGGCAGGCGCATGACCGTTATCAGATGAAGCGTCCATAAGGCCGGGGAGGCAGGTGAGTCAGGGCGCGGTCGGCATCGCGGTAGGGGTAGCGTTACGGCGCGTCCTCGGAGGCGGTGGGGGCAGTTGGCACGCCGGAGCCGTCCGGGTCGTCGCGTTCGGGATCGGAGGGATGGTGCACCACCCGCGCGATCCGCACGTGCTGGTCCTCGCGGAAGTTGGCCGGGTTGGAAGCCACGGCATAGAGGCCTTCCTCCGCCCCATCAAGAATCTCGGTCCACCCCCGGGAGGAGCCCCCCGTCGTCACCGGCTGGCGTTTGAGGCGGTCGTTGGTAATCACAAACAGCACGTCCTGATCGTCATCAGAGGCGAGCAGCGCCTCGGTCGGCACCGCCAGCACACCGGCCCGGCGGTCCACCAGAAGCGTGGCGCGCGCAAGGTACCCGGGGCGCACCTGCCGGAAGGCTTCGTGGTCGGGGTCGAGCTGTACTTCCACGCGCACCTGCCGGCTGTCGGCGTCGGCCTGCGGAAAGATCCGGCGGATGCTGGCGTCGAAGGTGTGGTCGGGGAGGGCATCGAGGCGGACGCTGACGGGGTCGCCCACCGCCAGCCCGCCCACGTTCAGCTCGGAGACGCCGGCGTGCAGCACGAGGGTGCTGGTGTTGGCCACCTCAAAGGCGGCATCCGCTGTGGAAATGGCCTCGCCGGGCTCGATGTGACGCGCCGTCACCACGCCGTCGGTGGGCGCGGTGAGCGTCCCAAACGCCACCCGCCGCTCCCAGAGGCGCACCTCGCTCTGGGCTACGGCCAGGTCGGCCTTCTGCTGCTCGTACGCGGCCTGGCTGCTAAACTCACGGGCCCGCAGCTCCTGCACGCGCTCGTACGCGGCCTGTTCTTTAGCCTCAAGGGCCCGAGCGCGGTCCAGCTCAGCCTGCTGCTCGCTCAGGTCAAGTCGGGCCAGCACATCGCCGGCCCGCACGCGGTCGCCTTCCTCCACGCGTACCTCCTCCACGGTGCCCGTCATCTGACTGGCGAGGGAGACGGTGCGCAGCGCCTGTATCTGCCCCGATACGGTGATGGAGCGGGAGAGGTCGCGCGGCAGAAGCTCCACCACACCCACTGGCTGGGCCCGCTCCTCCGCGGCTTCTTCCACGGGGGGACCATCGTCGCCGCTCTCATCCGAACACGCCGCCAGGCCCAGGAGCAGGGCCAACGTGAGAAAGCAAGACCAGGGAAAGACACGCATGCGGTGGGACGTCCGTACGCTTCGGTAGGAAAGGAATAACGTAGAAGAGGTGAACATTCGTACCGAATGGGCTGTTTCGTCCCCGTTTTCCCCTGCTGCCTGCCCTGGTACCATTGTATGCGCTACGACCCCATCAAAGATCGCCTGCAGGCCTGGGCGGACCGTCATCCGGTGCTGCGCCGCCTGTTTTACGGCGTGCTGAACGTCCTCTTCCTGCGCGCCTGGTACGTGCGGCGTCTGGTGCGTAAGCTCCTCCCGCGCGACCGCCCTGTTCGGGTGCTGGACGCCGGCACGGGCTTCGGGCAGTATGCCTACTTCGTGGCGCGGACGTTTCCGCTGGCTGAGGTGACAGCGGTGGATGTGAAGGTGGACTACCTGGCCCGCGCGCGCCAGTTCATCCGCCAAACCCCGCAGGCCGGCCAGGTCACGTTTCAGGTGGATGACCTCACCGACCTGATGGTGGAGGGGCCCTTCGACCTGATCCTGTCGGTGGATGTGATGGAGCACATCGCCGATGACGAGGCGGTCTTCCGCCATTTCAAGCGTGTGCTGCGCCGCGGCGGGCACGTCGTCATCAACACGCCCTCCGACAAAGGGGGATCAGATGTGCAGGAAGCAGGCGAAGCGTCGTTCATCGAAGAGCACGTGCGCGATGGCTACAGCCCGGCGGACCTGCGGGCCAAGCTGGAGCGGGCGGGGCTGGAGGTGGTGGACGTGCGCTACACCTACGGCCCGTACGGCGCGACAGCCTGGCGCTGGCTCATTCAGCGGCCGATCCGGTGGGTGGGGCGGTCGTGGACGTCGCTGGTCCTGCTGCCTCTGTATTACGCGGTGACGCTGCCCATAGGGCTACTGCTGCATATGCTGGACCTCCGCTCAGAAAATGACACGGGCACGGGGCTGCTGGCCGTCGCACGCAACCCCTCGGAGCCGATGCCGTAGGAGCACTCGAGTCGTTTCTCTCTCATGGATCTCCCATCGCTCATGACCTCCGCTCTACGCTCGTTTACGCTTTTGACGGCCGGCCTGCTGTGCCTGGCCTTGCTGAGCACGCCCGCTACGGCCCAGGACCAAGAGGCTGAGAGCGCGGCCGATCAGACGGAAGAAGCCCGCGAGGCCGCGGATGCGTGGCTGGCGCTCTTTGACGCCAACGACATCGAAGCCACGTACGACACGGCGGCCGAAGCCTTCAAAACCCAGGTTGAGCTGCAAGACTGGCAAATGCAGGCCGAGCAGGTGAAGCAGGCCGTAGGCGAGCTGGATGGGCGGACGTACCTGGAGACCACGTACACCGACGAGCTGCCACAGGCCCCCGAAGGTGAGTACATGATCGTACAGTACGATACCCAGTACGCCAACCTGAACGTGACGGAGTTTGTGATCCTCGTTTTGGAGGAAGATACCTGGCGCATGGTCGGCTTCAACGCGCAGCCGCAGCAAGAAGGCCAGTAGGCGGCCCGCTGAGCATCGATACCTGAGCCTGACGTCGGCGCGGTACTAAAGCCGTCACCGAACACGCTCCGCGGGGTGGGCCCGGTCGGGGCGATGGCTGTTACTTCCCGCACGCACAGCGCGTCTGTATTGGCAGCTGCTGTCCTTAGGTGGAGTCCGTCTCAGGCCGTGCCCATGCGCTCGTTGCTTCTTGCCGTCGTGGTCCTCGGATGCATCTCGTGCTACCCGTTGCTGCCGCAGGCAACGGCAGCCGATATGTCGCCAGCCGAACCGGCGATGTATGCGGCGTCGCCTCCCGTCTTGTCGTCCGCTCCTCCCACGCGTTATGCTGGCCGTAGCTGGTGTGAGCGCAACCCGCTTGCGTGTGTCATCGATGTTATTATCGAAGGGATTCTTGCTCCGGTCTTTGGCGCTATTTTAAGCGATGCGTTTTCGGAAGCCCGGTCCGCCGTTACTTTACGCGACACTCCCTCCGCTTCGGTGCGCCTCGGCCGTACGGTTTTGTACGAATCGGCCTATGGTCCGCTCGTCTTTCCGTACGTGGCCGTGGGTGCGTACGGGCAGGCCGGCGGGCCCGGGTTGCGGGGGCGTGCTTCCGTCACCCCGTTTCTAAAGACGGCCCTTGGCGCGCGCACGGATGTGTCGACGTGGCACCCGGTGCCGCCCGGGTGGACGGAGCGGGTGCAGGTTTCCGCCGAGGTGCAGTGGCTGAGCAACAGAAGCGTGCCCGACCAGCTCTGGGTTGAGCTGGCGCCGGGGGTGACGTTGTCGGAGGGCCGGCCGGCGTCCCGCGTACACCTGACCGCCGCGGTAGCCGTGGCCGGGGATCTGCGCTCCACCGTCTGCCCGGGCTTGGGGCTGGAGTTTCTGTGGTGAGGGGCGTGGGTGGCAAAAAGCTGTAGGTACAGGCATCGAAGGACGCGCTACCGCCCCTGCGCCCCCGAAGCCATCCTCGAGTTGATCGAGCGCCAAGATGCTGGGTTGGAGAATGTCAAACCGCCCGCTCCACATCCATCTGAAAGGCCCGGATGCGATGGTCGGTGTCATGCGTCATGTTGAACTCGGCAATCGCGTCCATAAAGGCTTGGGCTTCGTCATCGGCTACAAAGGCCCAGGTGAGCGTTGAGTAGGCCGGATGGTTGGCGTGCCCAAACCACCCGATGTCTGAGGCGGAGGCTTCGCCCGCGTGGTAGTGGCCGCGAATGTCGATCTCACTAAACACCTGAATGGCGTGGGCCTGGTAGAGCCGGTGCAGATCGTCGCGGTAGGCGTCGATACCCATTACGGCGACAAGTTTCATAGGGCAAACCTTGTTTATTAGTCGGAGGGCGAGTCAGGCGGATCCTCGGCAGAGGGCGGGCTTCCGGCCGTTTTGTCTGACGGAGCGCTGGAGGTCGAAGGAGCCGCGGGGCTGCTCGCACGCTCGTCGCGTCCGCGTTCTTCAGGCGATTTGCGGCGCTCCAGCATAAAGTAGACAAGCGGCACAATGAGCAACGTGAGCGTAGTGGAGGCTACGACACCACCAATGAGGGAGATCGCCAGCCCCTGAAACACCGGGTCGAGGATGATGACGAAGGCGCCGATGGCCACCGTTCCGGCGGTCAGTAAGATGGGACGGGTCCGCACTGCCCCCGCTTCGATGACGGCTTGCCTGAGTGGAACGCCGTCGCCGAGCCGGATGTCGATAAAGTCGATGAGCAGCACGGAGTTGCGCACCATGATGCCGGCCAGGGCGATGAACCCAATCATGGAGGTGGCGGTGAAGAACGCGCCCATGATCCAGTGCCCGATCACCACGCCGATAAGCGAAAGCGGGATGGCCACCATCATGACGATAGGCGTCGTAAGCGCCTGAAACCACCCTACAATCAGCAGATAGATGATCACCAGCACCACGGCAAAGGCAATACCCAGATCCCGAAATACCTTGTAGGTAATGGCCCATTCACCGTCCCACTTCAAGAAGTACGCGTCGTCGGCCGTTGGCGGGCCGGTGTAGAGCGTAGACAGGGTGTACCCCGCGGGCATATCGACCTCGTTGAGGCGGTCTTCGATGGCGAGCATGGAGTAGACGGGGCTCTCCACCTCGCCGGCCACATCAGCCGTCACGTAGATCACGCGCTGTTGGTTTTTGCGGTTGATGCTTGTGCGCCGGGTTGTTTCGGTAACGCCCACGAGGTCGCCCACCGGGACCACCGTGCCCGCCTGTGTTTGGACGGGCATGGTGCGGAGGGCCTCCAGGTTCGAACGGTCGGCCTCTTCCAGCCGCACCTCAATGCCCACCAGGTCCTGCGCGCCCGGCACGCGGAGGGTGGACACGTGGGCGCCGCCGATCCCCATCTGCATGGCCTCGGCAACGCGCCGGGCAGAAACCCCCATCTGCATGGCTTTCTCTTTGTCCACATCGAACGCATACCGCACCTGATCGGCCTCCACCGTCCAGTCCACATCGACTACTTCATCGGTGGAGGCAAACAGCGCCTTCACCTGGGAGGCGATATCGCGCTGCGTTTCGGCGTCGGGGCCGTAGATTTCGGCAACGAGCGTCGCCAGCACGGGCGGCCCGGGAGGGACTTCAGCCACCTTGATGGTAGCGCCGTGGCGGGCGCCAATCGCTTGCAGCGCAGGGCGCATTGACTTAGCAATGGGATGGCTTTGCTGCCTGCGGTCGGTCTTGGGGCGCAGGTTGACCTGGATGTCGGCCTGATGGGGAGCTGAGCGGAGGTCATACTGCCGCACCAGGCCGTTCAGGTTGATGGGTGACGCTTCAGCGACAAACGTCTGGTAATTCACCACCTCGGGTTGCTGGGCGAGGTAAAGGCCCAGGTCCCGGGCTACCGCCGCCGTGCGCTCCAGGGGCGTGCCTTCTGGCATGTCGATCACCACCTGAAACTCGTCCTTATCGTCGTACGGCAGCATTTTCACCGTGACGGCCTGAAAGTAGAAGAGCGACAGCGAGGCCAGCAGCAGCACAGTCGTACCGCCGATGAAGCCCCACCGCCACACGGGGTTTTCAAGGAGTGGGCGAATAGCGGCCTCGTACCAGCGGTAAATGGTGGTCTCCTCAAGCTGATAGGCGGGGGTGTCCTCGGAGGGCGGGGCGGTATCGAGCAGCCGGTAGGCCAGGTATGGGGTGATGGTGAGTCCTACAAACAGGGAAAACAGGGCGGCCACCGAAGCGCCAATGGGCATCGGGCTCATGTACGGCCCCATCAGGCCCGACACAAACGCCATGGGCAGCACGGCGGCAATCACGGTGAAGGTGGCCAGGATGGTCGGATTTCCGACTTCATTGATGGCGGCCAGCGCCGCCTGTGCAAAAGGAAGGCGCCGCATCTTGAAGTGGCGTTCCATGTTCTCGGCCACGATGATCGAGTCATCGACCACAATCCCCGTCACAAAGATAAGCGCAAACAGCGTGATGCGGTTGAGGGTGTACCCAAACATGTAGTACACAAACAGCGTGAGCGCAAAGCTGATGGGCACCGACAGAAACACCACCAGCCCGCCCCGCCACCCCATGGTAAGGCCAACGACGAGCGTGACCGTGAGGATGGCAATCAGGAGATGGAGAAAGAGCTCGTTGACCTTGTCGGAAGCGGAAGCCCCGTAGTTGCGCGTTGTGCTTACCATGACCTCAGCAGGAAGCAGCGTGGGGCGCGTTTGCTCCAGGGTTGCCAAGACATTTTCGGCGACCGACATGGCATCGGCGCCGCCACGTTTGGCCACGGCAAGCGTCACGGCTGGATAGGTGGCCAGCGGCTCGGCTGTCCCCGTCGCTTCGCCGGCCGGGGGAAGGTGGTGAGCGCCGTACCCAAACTGCACGTAGCGCTCCGGCTCGCCGGGGCCATCGGTCACGGTGGCAACGTCGTCAAGGTAGACGGGCGCTCCGTCGTGCACGCCGACTACGAGGCGGCGCACGTCGTCGGCATGTTCGAGGAAGGGGCCGGTTTCCACGAGGTACTCCGTGTTGCCCGACCGAAACGACCCGGCCTCCAGTTGCTGGTTGGCCGCCTGCAGCTGCTGCGCGATTGCGGGGAGGTCCAGCCCATACGCGGTAAGGCGGTTCGGATCGGTGCGCACCCGAACCGTGCGCGAGCGGCCCCCGATGACGTCGATCGCCGCTACGCCATCGGCGCGTTTTAGCACCGTGGCCAGTTCGGTGCCCATGCGGCGCAGGGCGTAGTCGTCGTAGGTATCGCTGTGGAGCGTAAGCGCCAAGACGGGCACGTCGTCTACGTCGCGCGTCTTGATGAGCGGCATGGAAGCCCCCGGTGGCATCTGCTCCATCCGCTTCAAGATCTGCTCATAGAGCTTTACGAGGCTGCGCGGGATGTCCTCTCCCACGTAGTAGCGCACGCTCACCGCGGCCTGCCCCTGCATCGCGGTCGAGTAAATGTATTCCACGCCTTCGATATTGCTGAGCAGGTGCTCCAGCGGCTCGATGATGCGGCTTTCTACCTCTTCGGGCGTGGCGCCGGGCTGCTCCACGAAGATGTCGACCATCGGGACCTCAATCTGCGGGTCCTCTTCTTTTGGGGTGAGCCAGATGCTGTAGATGCCGATGCCGAGGAAAGCGGCCATCAGCAGCGGGGTGATCTTGGAATGGATAAACGGCTGGGCGAGGCGTCCGGCCAACCCTGATGTAGAAGCCATAACAGTACAAAAAACAGTGCGTGAGCGAGTGGGGCCGTGCAGGGGGCGTTAGTCGTGCATCAGTCCTGCGGGATGATCGGATGCCCATCGCGCAGGCGCCCGTCGGCATGGACTACGTAGCGATCGCCCGGCTGCAGGCCCGACAGCACCTCTACCGCATCGCCGCGCTGCGTGCCGGTGCGGATCCATCGGAGCAGGGCCCGGTCATCGTCGCCAACCGCATAGACGCCGGTCAGCTGGCCCCGCGCCACCAGGCTTGAGGTGGGGACGGTGAGCAGCAGCTGTTCGCCCGTTTCGTGAAAGACCTGGGCGTACATGCCAGATTTAACGGCGGCCGGCGGATCGGGGAGTAGTACGCGCATCTGAAACTGCCGGCTGGCCGGGTCGCCGCTGGGGTTGACCTCGGTCACGCGCCCGGGGAGGGTTTCGTTGGCCGCGCCGATGGTTACGCGCACAGTATCGCCCACCGCCATGGCGCCGATGTGGCGTTCCGGCACCTGGGTGCGGACTTCCAGCACGCCGCTGGCTTCCAGGGTTAGCAGCGGTTGTCCGGGGGCAGCCATCGCCCCCCGCTCGGTGTGCTTCCCTATAATCGTACCGGCCGCAGGCGCCGTGATGGTGGTGTAGGTAAGCGACGCGTCGATTTCGTCAAGCCGGTTGGCAAGGGCGTCGACCTGGGCCTGGGCGCGCTCATAGCCGGCCCTGGCGTCGTCGTGGGCTTGCTGCGTAGCACTGCCGCGCTGCAGCAGGGTGTCGACGCGTGCGAACTGCGTCCGAGCATTCTGTAGGGCCACCTCGGCCTCCTGTTGCTGCGCCTCCACCTGCCGCCGCTGCGCTTGGAGGTCACGGTCGCTGATGCGCGCCAGCAGCTGGCCTTCAGCCACGGGCGTGCCTTCACTGACGCGGACCTCATCCACGCGGCCCATCATGCGCGTGCTCAGCGGAATGCGCTCGGATCCCTCTACCGTACCTGTAAACTGAAGCTGGTGGGGATGGCTGCGCTCGGCCAGTTCGGCTACGTGCACCGACACCGGCGCGCGGTCGTCGGTCCATGCCTCAGGCTCGGCGCTTCCGCAGGCGGTGAGGCTGACCGTGAGGAGCACGGCGAGCACGAGTACACCGGCACGTGCGATGGGGGGCTTGGTAGCGGCGGTCATAGCGAAAAAGGCAGTAATGGGTAAAGAAGGTAACCACAGAAAAGGGGTGGTGCGCCTGGGGCTACGGCAGCCCTTGCTCCGTTAGCAGCTCGAGGCGAAAGCGGTTCACGGCATGGGTGTACCGTGCCTGCAGGGCGGCCAGCTCGCTGTTGGCGCGCTGCGTCTCGGCGTTGAGCAGGTCGGTCGTTTCTTCGAGTCCCTGCTCGAACCGGTCCGACCGCAGCCGGAATGACGCGCGGGCCTGCTCAACCACGGCTTCCGTTTGGTCGATGCGTTCCCGCGAGGTCTGTAGGGCTCGAAGCGCGGCCTCGATCTCGACTTCATTCTGCAAGGCGCGGTCGCGGAGCTCCAGTTCTGAGGCGCGGCGGTTCGCCTGCGCCTGCTGCACGCCCCCCACCTGTTCAAACCCCCCAAAGATCGTCCAGCGCAGCGACACCCCAACGGTCCAGTTCTGCCCTTGGGTGCCGAGGGGGACGGTGTCGTTCCATTCGTAACTGCCCTGCGCGTTTATCGCAGGAAGCAGTGCCGCGCGGGATGCACTAAGCCGCTGCGCTGCGGCCTCTCGTTGGAGGCGCAGGGCGCGCATGTCCGAGCGCTCGTCGTTCACCATCTGCACGTCGATCTGCGCCGGCACGTCGAGCGGGTCCGGCAAGCCGTCGGTTGGGACGATGGGCGTCGGGTCTTCGATGCCGAGCAGGTAGTGGAGCTGCCCGGTAGCATCATCTACGGCCGCCCGCGACTCGGTCTGATCGGCCTCCAATTCGAGCACCCGCACCCGTGCCGCTAAGACATCGGCTTCGGTGAGCATGCCCTGGTCGAAGAGATCTTCCGCTTGCGATTGGTTGCTGCGCGCAGCCTCAAGGGCGGTCGCTATCACAGATAGCCGTTCGCGTGCCAGCACCAGTCCGTAATACTGCATGCGTACGCGGAAGCGCACCATCTCGGCGGTGCGTTGCGTCCCGAGGCCTGCCGCTTGCGCCTGCCGCGTGGCAGCCCGGCGCTCAAAGAACCCGCCCGGGTTGAACACCGGCTGCTGCACCGTAACCTGTGTCGCATAATTTTCGACGCGGTCCGGATCGTTTAGCCGTTCGGGGGCAAAGTCGGCCTCGGTAATCGCTTGCTGCTTGAGCAGAAAGCCAAACGCGTTGAGGGGGTCGGTCGTCGCGGTGGCCCGTTGTTCTACCGACACCTGTGGCAGAAAGGTGGCCAGCGTCCGGCGCGCCCCCGCCCGGGCCGCGTCCGTTTCGGCTGCAGCCGTTCGCACCTGAAAGTTGTCGGCTTGGGCCCGCGAGATCGCCTCCTGCACCGACAGCGCAAGCGTATCGGGCACCTGCCCCTCGGCCACTGAAAGGCTCCCCAATGTAAGGATGCAGGCAACAGCGAAGGACAGGCGGGTCAGGGTCATGGTGCAGGTAGGGCCATGCGTATCAGTGAATGCCCACTATACAATCATTGAGTTGTGTATTGTTCCGGGAAGACTACACCGTGTCAAATGGCTAACCTCTATCATCCCTACGATACGTCGGTCAATATTCGCGAATATGGCCCCTTTAAACGATAAATGAGCCTAAGCAGCTGCGGTGAGGAGCCGTCGAGTGGCCTATGGAGGCTACGGAGGGTACACGTCCTCAGGGAGCAATGTGCAACTTTAAAGTTGAATATAGATGAGATAAATCAATGCGGGATACGTTTGCCGTCCGTAGTGGATGGATTCAGCAGGTGCGAGCGGGGTCCGTTGTTGCTTACAGCCGCCCCCTGTGGTAGCAGGTTCGCCTGCGTCTTGCGCCCGGCCGCCATGCAGCGTATGACACGGCTGCTCAGGCTGCCATTGCCTTCCGCTCCCTGATCCATTGCCGCATGGCGTTAGGCGACATAATTTCCGGGTCCCCGTAGTCGGCCTCCCCGGCATCCACCAGTTCATCGGGAAGGTGGTCAATAATCGCCTCCAGGTCCCGGTAGTCGTCGATCTCCTCATCGATAACGTCTGCCATGTCGCGGCTGAACGGGGTCTGCAGCAAGTCGTGATGTCGGAGAGCGCGGACCAGCCCCAGCAGCAGGGTCTCCCAGGTGGTCATGGGTATCTGCTTGGCAGTGGCCGACTCCGCGGCGGAGTCGACAAAGGCAAACGGCCTCTGGGCGAATTCCTCCCCCATCGAAAGAAAGGCAGCGATCCAGTCGGTATCGAACGAGAAGTCGAAGACCGTGGGGGTGGCGATGATGCGTTTCAACAGGGCGGCATCGTAGAGCTTAAAGGCCGCCTGTGTGTCCGCAATGTCGCGCGAGAAGATGGCGTGGCCTGCCATGCGTTGCATGTGGCGGAGGTTCTTGATCCCGATCCCCCAGCGCGCACCGTCTTTCACCAGCACCGACGCCGGATGCTTGCGGTTGCCCAGCACCACGCGCGTACCCTCATTCACGTAAGGCTCCACCAGCAAGCCGATCTGCCCCAGGTGCACCGAGCTATCGGCGTCTGTGTAGATGACGGCATCCACGCCGTCGTCAATGGCCTGCAGGCTCCCAGCGATGATCGCGCCGGCCTTGCGCGAGTCGTCGACGGAGGAGAGTTGACGGAGCGGGCCGTCTGCCGCCGGCAGATACTGCGCGAGATGCAGTACGTTAACCGGTCTCGCCGGGTCGTAGGTAGCGGCGATCGCCTCGGCAATCTCCCCACTGCCATGCGGGCAGCCGTCGTCCACCGCGTAGAGCGACCAGCGCACCGGCGTTCCGCGGCAGACCCAGTCCAGCTGCTCGATCTTCCGCCGGAGCGCATCTTCCCCGAACGGATTGCCGTCACTGCGGGGATGCAGCCGGTTTTGCTCGCCCCACATCGCGAACACGACCGCGACGTGCACCGGTTCTGTGACCGACAGCATCTGTCGGCGCGAGCGGTACAGCATGGCCGCCATCCTGAACTCAAGCGGCGCGTCCGCTTCGCTCGTGGCTTCGTCCAGTGCCTGTGGGGTCAGGTCGTCAGCAGCCAGCATCCGCTCCGCGAGAAGGCGCAGGCTCCGGTGGTGCGCAGGGTCGGTAAGATCAAAGGAGATGCGCGCCCCGGCACGCCAGGTGTCGATTGTTGATTGATGAGCCATAGCGTGAGCGCCGTCCTCGGCAGGATGGTGGGTGGTGCAAGGACCCCCTAAATGGCGGGGCCTGCCGCTTGTTCGGGTAGCCGATGTCTTGCCGAGCAGCGCCACAAGGGCTGGCGGCGGCGATTGGGCATGCTACGGTCTATCCCCGCGCTTGCGGGGCCACCATGCGCGCGACAGATGGCCAGCTGATGGCGTCGGGTCTACCCCCGCGTGTGCGGGGGCACCATGTTCAGGCAGCCTCGGGAATATTGCCCGACTTATAGATTCGGACGTCGAACCGGACACCACGGTCAACGGCATCCTGCGCAAGCGCATAGACCTTACGTCCGATATCTTCTGCTACAAAATCCTCACCGCAATTTGAGCAGACGCGTGCGGGAACGCGCTGTACGACAATGACGGCCCCACCTGGCTCGAAGGTCAGCGTAGTATGCCCTGCTTCGAGAGATCCAATGCCGCATACGGGACACGTACGCTCTTTCGCCTTTTTCATCGCTATCTCCTTGTTCTGAAGTCGTCATCCCAACGTTCGGCGTCAGGCTCGTATACCGTAATGACGTAGGTAATCTCCTCAGCCGAGTCGTCCGCCGCTACAACGTGTACAGGACGCCCTTCTACCCATCCCAGCAGCAATCTGCTCGGAAGGGGTGTGTCTTCCGGGTATCTTCGAATGACGTCGTGATGCTCCAGCACTGCTCGAACCTCTTCGAAAGTGATTCCACGCTCCAGCATTCGCGTAATTGCATGCCCTTTGTATTCGATAATCGAGAATGCCATAGAGGAGCGCTGGTATCCGGTCCTTACACCATACAAGATAAGAATCGTTCAGGCAGATGCACCAATCTAAGATCCGAAATCGGCAGTTCAGAGTGAATGAGGGTCTATCCCCGCGCTTGCGGGGTCACCTTCTTCCCGAACGGACAGAAGATCTCTAAGACGGGTCTATCCCCGCGCTTGCGGGGTCACCGCTTCGGCCCGGGTGATGCCGCGCGCGTCGAGGGGTCTA
>Ga0207421_10000825_pt1 | contig 40251 bp, 36 predicted proteins | sample SodLakKL_010_SED_4_FD_187542 | JGI IMG/M metagenome (GOLD analysis project Ga0207421, IMG submission 187542) | Alkaline sediment microbial communities from Lake Tanatar, Kulunda Steppe, Russia - 8KL_010_SED (SPAdes) (version 2) | ecosystem: Environmental > Aquatic > Non-marine Saline and...
GACAGGATATTTTTCAATATATCGCGATTTATTATAATAGAATCAGGATTCATTCAACCCTGGATTATAAAAGCCCAGAAAACTACGAAAAAGAGAGAAGACTAACTAAACTATGTGTCTAATTTAATGGGGGAAGCCCAGATTTTGTTGCTTTAAACTTCGGTATAGATGTTGATTTAGGTACAATAAGGTCTGATAATCCATTAAATCTGTGATAAGATTATAAAGCAGTCGCTTGATTCCTTTATTGATTTTTTTAGGTTGCAACTAATTAATTCAATGGAGCCAGACAAATGCTTTTTATTAATATTTTTGTTTTACAGTTTTTTCTACACAACACTAATTATACAACCAATTCAAATAGTATATCATATTTAAAATATTAGTTGGTGATTTCTGTGAAATCAAATATAAATAAAAAAATTAAAAACTATATCGTAAGTACAGGGGTTAAATGTAAAGTTATAAATATTAAAGATTTTATGCTTGGAAAAGAAGCTATTTTTCCTGATAAACCATCTTTTTGTCAACTTGTTCATAATACAGAAGAGGGCATTTCCCATTGCAGACAGTCATATTTATATGGAGGAAAACAGGCAAAAGAATTAGGAGATAAATATATTTATTTTTGCCCCTATGGGCTAGTTATTTGGGCAATACCAATATTTAATGATAATAATTTTGGGGAGATGTTAATAGGTGGTCCGGTTTTAATGCATGATATAGATAATTTATTATTGAAAAATATTTACCAACAGAATAATTTCTTAAAAGCAAATTCATTAGAAGTGGAAAGAACTTTAACTGATATAGAAGTAATAACCCCTTATAGAGTTAGACATCTTGCTGAAATTTTAATGAGCCTTGCCCAAGGATTAATGGATGAAAATATTATCAACTTAAAAGAAAAGAATAAAGCTTTTAATTATAATAAGAGGTTAGCAGAAATTATACAGGAATTGAAATCAAAAAACGAAAAAAGCATGTTATATCCTCTAGAAGAAGAAAATGAACTTTTGCGTTATGTAAGGCTTGGTGATATGAATAGTGCAAAAGCATCTTTGAATAAAATATTAGGCTATATTTACTTTCAAAGTGGAAATAAATTTACTATTGTTAAATCAAAAGCAATTCAGCTAATGGTTTTATTAGGCCGGGCGGCAATAGAAGTAGGAGCAGATTTGGAAGTGATTTTTGGTCTGGAATATATATATCTTGAAGATATTGATAAAATCAATAATTTACATGATCTTTCAGAATTTTTAAAAATGGTTTTAGAGAGGTTTATAGAGTCGACATTTATTATGAAAAATGTCAAGAATAAAGATATTATTTATAAAGCTATAAGTTATATAAGAGAAAATTATAATTCGAACATCACCTTAGATTCTGTAGCATCTGAAGTCGGATTAAGTTCTTCTTACTTTAGTCGACTTTTTAAAGAAGAGGTGAACATCTCATATTCTGATTACCTAAATAAAGTTAGAATTGAAAAAGCAAAAGATTTAATGGAATATAATATGTCTCATGCTGAGATCGCTCAAAGGGTTGGTTTTAGCAACCAGAGTTATTTTAATAAGGTCTTTAAAAAGTTTGAAAATATCACTCCAGGTAAATGGCAGAATAAAATACTACAATAAAACATAAAAAAAACAAAAAATAATGTAATATTTATTGCCTCTTTAATGATACTATTTAATTATAAAAATTAAATTCAGAATATTATAATCTATAAGAAACTTAATTCAAAGAGGGAGTGGAATAATGAATATACTAAAAGAACTATCAGATGCTTTACAGTCTGGTAATGTAGAAGAGGTAGAAAAAAATATCAATATAGCATTAGAGAAAGGCCTTTCAGCAGGAGAAATATTAAGAGAAGGTTTACTGGCAGGTATGAGTATTATAGGGGAAAAATTTAAAAAAGATGAAGTTTTTGTTCCAGAAGTTTTAGTAGCGGCAAGGGCAATGAATGCAGGTACAGAATTATTAAAGCCAATCTTAATTGAAGATGGGGAAAAAGCAATTGGAAAAGCTTTAATAGGAACTGTAAAAGATGATTTGCATGATATAGGGAAAAATCTTGTTATTATGATGTTAGAAGGTGCAGGCTTCGAGGTAGTTGATCTAGGAATGGATGTATCAATAGATGGTTTTATTAATGCAGTTAAAGAAGAAAAACCTGAAGTACTGGGAATGTCGTCTTTATTAACAACAACTATGCCATATATGGGAGAAGTTATTGAAGCTTTAAAAGAAGCAGGTTTAAGAGATAATCTTTATATTTTAGTTGGAGGAGCGCCGGTCTCAGAGAATTTTGCTGATGAAATAGGAGCTGATGCTTATGCAAAGGATGCAGCCACAGCAGCTACCTTTGCAAAAGAAAGTATCAAGAGTAAAAATCAATAGAAAACCTAATTTTTTGGAGTGGTAAAAATGAAAAAAGCAATTATTGCTTGTAAAGCTTTATACCCAGAAATCATTAGCTTAACTCAAGAAATGGATAATGTAAAAATAGAATTTTTACCACAAGGATTGCATAACTTATCGAATTCATCTAAAATGCGTGATAAAATTCAACAAAAAATAGATGAATTAGAGAAAGAAAATAATTATGATTATATTATTTTAGGTTATGGATTATGCAGTAAAGGAGTTGAAGGATTAAAAGCAAATCAGGCTAGCCTTGTAATAGCTATGGTACATGATTGTATATCCCTTTTAGTCAATAAAGAAGATTATAAAGATAACATTAATTTTAAAAATACTTTTTTTCTGAGCAAGGGCTGGATAGAACATGGGGGTGATCCTTATAAAGAATTTTTATCAATGACAGAACAACTAGATGGTTTAATTAGTGATTTTAAAACTTATATTAAAGATAAAGAAACTGATTGGTATGAAAGAGAAAGATACTCTAATAATAAAAAATATTACTATAAAACAGCTAAATGGATTACTTATGAATGTATAAAAAATTATAAAATGATAGCTTTAATTGATAATGGTAATCTAGATTTATTTCATTATCAATATCTTGAAGAAAAATATAGATTCATAAAAGAATTACTTAAAGAGTATAATAAAAGTGACATAGAGTATAGTGTCTTAGAAGGTGATATTAGCATATTAGAAAAGCTTATTTTTTTTGAAAAAGATCAGAATTATAATCAGAATATCTTATTAATTGCCAGTCCAGGCGAGTCAATTAAGTTAGAAGATAAGTTAATTGAGCTTTAATATTTTTTTAATTTAATTTTCAGAAATTATTGACAAGGAATTTTTATAATGGTATGATTAAATCATCACTTAATTTAAGACTTGAATTAAGATTTCAGTAATCAAGGAGAGCAACTATGAATCAAAATAGAATGGTTGGCAATTCAGTATATATAAGAGATTTAAACCAGGCAAGTATTTTCAGTATGATTCATAGACATGGACCTATTTCCAGAAAAGAGTTAGCAAATATTTCTAATTATAGTTCTGCAACTATTTCTAATCATGTTAAAAAATTATTAGATAATAAATATATTCTTGAAATAGATAAGGGTGATTCAACAGGTGGGAGAAGGCCTATATATTTATCAGTGAACCCTTCAAAAGCTTATATTTTAGTTATGTTAATTGAAGTTAGCAAAATCGAAATTATGTTATTTGATATTAAATTTGATATTGTTAGTAAAAAAACATTTCAAATTGATGATAGAGCAGAAAAAATGATTAATAAATCGATTATTTATATTAAAGAAATGCTAAATTTAAACCAGATTTCAGAAAAAAGAATTTTAGGTATAGGTATTTCTTTTCCAGGTTTAATAGATAGAGATAGCAAATCCTTAGTTTTTGCCCCTAATTTAGGCTGGCAAAATGTTAATGTTTTAAAACTAATTAGGAAAAGTTTTAACTTTCCAGTTATTGTAGAAAATGAAGCTAATGCAGCGGCATTAGGAGAAAAAGTATTTGGAGAAAGTGAAGCAAAGAATTTAGTTTATGTATCAATCAATGAAGGTGTAGGGTGTGGAATTATAATAAATAATCGCCTTTACAGAGGTTCAAATGGAAATGCAGGTGAATTTGGACATATAATAATTGATAATGCTGGACAACAATGTCATTGTGGTAATAAAGGTTGCTGGGAGACTATTTCATCAGAAACCTTTATCAAGAATAGGGTTAATTCATTGCCAGGATATGATTTAGATATTGAAGAAATTTACGAGAAGGCTCATAACTCAGACCAACAAATAATCTCTATTTTAAATACTGTAGGTTCAAATATAGGTTTAGGCTTAGTTAATATTATTAATGCTTTAAGTCCAGATGAGTTAATTATTGGTGGTAATATAGTGAAAGCAGAAAAATTCATTAAAGATGCTATCTCATTAGTGATTAAAGAGAATGTATTAACAATATTTTCAGATAAAATTAATATTAAGTTTAGTGAATTGATAAAATCAGCACCTTCTTATGGAACAGCTCAAATGGTATTTAATAAATGCTTTAAGATTTATGACTCTAATTAAATTAAGCTGATTTTTATTTTGCTTCAAATGTAAACGTTTTTATTAAATAATTATCAAATTTAAGAGGTGGTAAAATGAAATTATTGAAACATGAAAATCCATGGGTTATTGAACAATTAAAATTTGAAGTAAATCCAGATAAAATTGAAGAATTTATTGAAAAAGATCATGAAGTTTGGACAAAAGCATTATCTTCATGTCCTGGTTTTATTAAAAAAGATATCTGGGTTAGCAATAAAAAGAAAGGTATTATTATAACAACAGTCTATTGGGAATCTAGAGAAGCATGGAAATCTATTAGTGAAGACTTCTTAGTAAAGACTGATAAAGAATTTCATGCTAAGTTTGGTGAAGAGAATATTTATTCCTTTGAAGAATTGCATGCAGACAAGCATTTTCAAAAAATTGCTGAATCCGAGGTGATAACTAATGAATAATACTTACTTAGAAGAGTATCCTAAAATAACTTATGATTATGATAAGATAAAACTTAAAAAGATTTTTGAAAATCCTGAAGTAGCAAATTATCCTAATGAAGGAATTCAGACTAAAAGCTCTAAAAAAGTATTTGGTGAAATTAGATTTCCTGAATTTCCAGATGATAGATCATATACAATGGCTTCCTTTGTAACATCTATTGATGGCAAAGTAGCTTATTTAGATAGACCTCAGGGTCCAATTGTAGCAAAATCTAATGCCCTTGATCCTGATGGAGCAGAGGCCGATTTTTGGGTTTTAAATTTAATGAGAGCCAATGCAGATGCTGTATTTGTAGGTGCAGGAACAATGCAGAAAGAACCAGATGGGTTAATTTGTATATTTGATAAAGACCTGGAAGAAGCTAGAGTAAAAAATGGCTTAAGTCCAACACCCTGGGCAGTTATTTGTTCTTTAGATGGCACAGATATTCCTTTTAAAGACTCATTGATAGATAATCAGCCAGTAATATTTAACACTAGCCCGATTGGTTTTGAGGTAATTAAAGAAAAATTGAATAAAGATTATTATGTTGTCGGACCTTTCGCACCTAAAGATCAATTAGACCTTTCAAAGATAAAATCTGAATTTGAAGAAAATAAACATAAAAGAATTCCTGTAATTGTTACTGGTGAAAAAAATCAAACAGATTCACATATTGTATTGAAAATTTTAAAAGCAATGGGCTTTGATAAAGCTATGGTCGAGTCTCCATCATATTGCCATGCACTTTTAGGTGATGGTTTATTAGATGAAATGACTCTAAATTATTCCTGTGTCTATATTGGAGGAGCAGCTGTAGGTTTAGGAGATAACATGACACCCTATACATCAGAAGAGCACCCTCATTCGGAAATGTTATCCATTCACTCTCATAGTCCTAGCTTCTTCTATTTTAGACATAAGTTTGTTTACGGAAAAAAGCCTGAATTTGAGGAGGAGGTTTAAATTAAAACTTTAATATTATTTGGTTCAGCCAGAAAAAATGGCAACACTAAATCTATGATAGATATTTTTGTTGAAAATATTGATGGTGATGTTGAAATAATAAACTCTTATGAAGAAAATATTTCTCCCTGTATTGATTGCAGATATTGCTGGGAAAATAGAGGCTGTTCAATTAAAGATGATATGCAAGAGATTTATAATAAAATTGATAAAGCCGATAATATAATAATTGCTTCTCCAGTATATTTCCATACAGTTTCTGGTCCATTAAAGATTATAATTGATCGCTGTCAGGTTTATTGGGCTGGAGTTTTAAGAGGTGATAAGTTAGATGTTGGCAGTAAAAAAAGTGGAATATTATTATGTGGTGGAGCACCAGAATTTGATAAGCAATTTACTGCAGCTGAAATTACATTAAAGGGCTTATTAAAAGATTTTGGAGCCAGATGCTTGGGAATTGTAACAGCTTCTAATACAGATGATAAAAATGTAAAAGATAATGCTGATGTTATTACTGAAATAAAAGAACTCTCAAAGGCATTTAATTGAATACTCTAATTTAATGTAAAGCCAAATATAGAACTTAAAGGAGGAGATCCGAATTTTTATAATTGGTGCAAATATTAATACTAGTGTAGATGGTATTTCAACAATAATAGAGCATAGAAATGAAGAGGCTCTAATATCTGTAGCTAGAAACCAGGTTGAGCTTGGTGCAGATATGTTAACAGTGAATGCCGGAGATAGGTATAAAAGTGAAATAGATGATATTATTTGGATGACCGAAGTTATTCAATCAAAAATTGAAATACCAATCTGTTTTGATAGCCCAAATCCTAAAGTCTTTGAAGAAGGGATCAAAGTTCATGATGATAGCTGGGGTAAACCTTTAATTAATTCAATAACAGCAGAAAAAGATAGATTAGAACCAATCCTTCCTATCGTAAAAAAATATAATGTCCCGGTAGTAGCATTACTTATGGACGAAAATGGACATCCACAAACAGATGAAGAGATAATACAGATTTCTAATAAAATCCTTGCTAATACAGATAAATTAGAAATCCCAAGAGAGAACATTTATTTTGATTCAATGCTTTTTCCTTTGTCAATAGATAAAGATAATGGATTAAACTATTTAAACTCCTTAAAACTAATAAAATCTGAACACGATGATGTCAATACTATCTGTGGCCTTAATAATATTTCCCATGGGCTTCCTGCACAAGACATAATAAATACAGCATTTACAGCTATCTGTTCTGCTTTGGATCAAGACGCAATTTTTATTGAATTGACAGAAGTTACATCTGCTTACTTTAAAGCTTTAAACCTAATTAATGGTCAAGATAATTATTGCAAAGATTATATCAATGAATACCGCAAAAATAACTTAGAAATATTTAAAGATAAAGCAGATGAGGTTAATTTATAATTAGCTTAGACATTAAAATTGGAGGTGATTATATAGATTATTAATTAGATTAGACTTTATAACCAAGTGTATATTAATTTTTCTAAATTAAAATTCTGGGAGGAATAAAAATGAAAAAAACTATCTTAACTCTATCTATTCTTTTAGCATTTGCTTTAGTATTTACTGTTACACCAATTAACGCTGAAACAATAACTTTCTGGCATATGTTTACTGAAGATGATCCTGGTACTGAATGGGTAGTTGATCAATATCATGCCGAGCAGGACGAAGTAGAAGTAGATGTAAGATATGTTCATTTTAGTGAGATAGATAACCAATTAATGAGGGCTTTGACGACTGGAGATGTTCCTGATGTTGTTATCACAGGTTCTGATGTTTTTGCTCAGTGGTCATCGATGGGAGCTTTTGCAGACATAACTGACCGTATTGAAGAATGGGGCTATGCAGATTATTATTATGAAGGCCCTATGAATTCAGTTATGTGGGAAGGACGTTATTATGGTCTTCCTCAAAATGTAAATGCATTAGCTATGTTTATGAATGTAGAGTTATTTGAAGAGGCTGGTTTAGATCCAGATAGCCCACCAAAAACCTGGGATGAAGTTAAAGAATATGCCCATCAATTAGATGGTGTTAGAGATAATGTAAGTCCAATTGGTTTTAGTGCTACAGCAGATGAAACTGCAACTTTTCAGTTTTTACCATTCTTATGGCAGGCAGGTGCAGATATAGAAAGCTTTGATTCTCCTGAAGGTCATGAAGCTTTAAGTTACTGGAAATACTTTGTAGATGAAGGACTGGCTTTTCCAGAAGTTCTTTCAACACCACAGTGGGAGTTAATGGTTAGTTTTGCAGCAGGTAATATGGGTATGGTAGTTAATGGTCCATGGGGTCTTGTACCTTTAGAAGATGCAGAATTTGAGTATAAGGCATTTATGATGCCAGTTCATGAAGATGTTGGAGTTCCTTATTCAGTATTAGGTGGAGAGAATATTGCTATACTGGATGGTTCTGATAAGCAGGATGCAGCCTGGGATTTTGTTAAGTTTACTCAAAGAGAAGATATAATTGAAGAGTGGACTGGAATGAGCGCAAGGATTCCTGGAAGAATGGATGTTGCTCAATCTTCCCCTTATTGGACTGAAAATGAAGTATTAAAATTATTCACTGAACAATTAGAATATGCCCAGCCAAGAGGTCCTTTGCCAAATTGGGCAGAAGTTTCCAGTCCAATTCAGAGAATGATTCAAGAAGTATTAACTGGAACTGATGTTGAAGAAGCAGCTAGAGAAGGTCAGAATAGAATTAATTCAGTAATGGAGTAATGAGTAAATAAAATAATAGGCCTGGGAAACCCAGGCCTATTATCTCAATAATAAAAATAAGAAGGTGCTATTATGGCTGCTAAACTGAAAAAATTAATTTTTGATTCTGATAAAACTTCGTATTTTTTAATGTTACCAGCATTATTATTTGCTGGAGCGTTCACTTTCTATCCTTTATTATACAATTTTTATTTAAGTGTCCACAAAGTTGATATATCAACTCTTTTATTAGATAATAGACCTTTTGTAGGTCTTGAAAACTATATGCATGTAATAGTGAATAGCGGAGATTTTTTAGATATATTTGGGAACACTTTGATCTTTGTAGTCAGTAATGTCTTTTTCCAACTAATAATAGGATTTGCCTTTGCTTATTTCTTTGTACAAAAGTTTTATTTTCATAAGCAGATGAGAGGTTTTGTTTTAATTGGATGGGTTATGCCACCAGTTATTGTAGGTACTATTTGGCGCTGGCTATTAAATGGAGATGTCGGTTTTCTTAATTATGCTTTAAGTTTTGTTGGTGTTAGTAGAATACCGTGGCTTGCAAGTACTACATTTGCAATGATTGGGGTTATTATGGCAAACGTTTGGCTGAATATCCCCTTTAATATGATTTTAATAACTTCAGCACTGGTTAATATTCCAGAAGATGTCAAAGAGGCATCAGCAATTGATGGAGCAAGTTCATTTCAAAGATTAAGGTTAATAGTTTTACCATTAATAAAGCCTACATTAATGGCTCTAGCAGTTTTAAATATAATATTCTCATTTAGAGGTTTTGCTTTGATTTGGAGTATGACTATGGGAGGGCCAGTAAATTCTACGACTATATTACCTGTATGGTCATATGTAGAAACATTTAATCATTATAATTTTGGCCGCGGAACAGCGCTGGCAAATATAATTTTAATCTTACTAGTAATTATATCATTAATTTACATCAAATTTTTTGTTTATAAAGAAGAAGGTGAAACTCTGTGAGAAAGCTTATAAAAGAAAATAAAAAAGTGCTGCTTTCAATAGTCGGTTTAATAATATTGTTATTCTATTTGTTTCCAGCAATCTGGATGGTTAGTAGTTCATTTAAAAGTTTAAGTGAAACTTTAAGTTTTCCTCCTACTATTATACCTAACAACATTCAAGTGGATAGTTTTATCCGGGTATTAAATTCAGGAGTATTAAGATTTATGTTTAACAGTTTAGTAATTGCAACAGCTACCACAATCTTAACAGTAACTTTTGGGGCGTTAGCAGGCTATAGTTTATCAAGGGTAAAATCAAAATGGGTTAATTGGATTTTATTAATTTTTCTAATAGCTCAGATGCTGCCAGAAGTTTTAATGGTAACCCCATTATTTATTATATTTAGTGATATGGGCATAATGAATACAACTTTAGCTGTAATTCTTGGTAAGACAGCCGTATCTTTACCACTTGCGGTAATTATGTTAAGAACTACTTTTTTAGCTATGCCAAGATCACTTGAAGAGGCTGCCTGGATAGATGGTTGTACTAGAATTGGAGCAGTTTTTAAGATATTATTTCCAATGGCTAAAACAGGAATACTGGTAATTGCTGCAATGACATTTATGTTCTCTTATGGTGATTTTATATTCTCGTTATCATTTTTAAATGATTTAAGCAGACAGACAGTAACAGTTGGGCTTTATACATTCATTGGTGCAGATGTTACTAGATGGAATAATGTTATGGCTTTTGCAACTATTATTTCATTACCACTTATTGCAATGTTTATTGCCTTGCAGAGTAAGATCATTCAGGGAATGACAGACGGCGCATTCAAATAATTAAAGGGTTGTGATAATATGAATCAGATGACATCTAGAGAAAGATTATTGGCTGCAATAAATGGAAATGAAGTTGACAGATTACCCTGGTCACCTTTAGTTGATTATTACTTCATATCTTCATTAGATAAAGAAAAAGATATTATTGAAGTTAGTAAAGATTTCGAATTTGACTTAATGGAAAGGCATGTTCCAACATTTAGTGATCCGATTGGAGCTTCTATTGGATTAGAATTCAAAAATGGAGTAGAATTTAAAACAGAAAGAAAAGGTAATAAAATAATCAATAAATACATTACTCCTGTTGGTGAAATAACTGAATTAAAAGAGACAACTGAAGTTTTGAAATATGGCTTTACTAAAGAACATTATGTAAAAAATATAGAAGACTTAAAAATTTATACCTATGTTTTAGAGAATCTAGAGTTAAAGTCTTTAGAAAAAAGTTTTATCAAAAGAGATGAAGCAATAGGTGATAATGGTCTGGCTGTACCATCAGGACCTTTGACTCCTTTACAACAGATGTTGCAGTTTTTAGTTGGAATAGAAAAGACTATATACATGATTATGGATAATCCAGATGAAGTAAAGGCTTTCATGGAACTATCACATGAAATAAATAAAGAATGCTATAAAATTTTATCAAAGTACCCATCTGAATTAATAATTGCATATGAAGATACCTCCACAACTGTATTAAGTCCAAATATGTACAAAGAGTACTGTCAGTCTTATATTGATGATTATGCAGAAATAGTTCAGTCAAATAATCAAAAGTATATTACTCATATGTGTGGTAAATTAAATGCATTAAAAGAATATTTAGCAGAGGGTAAGATGAATGGAATTGATTCAATCTGCCCACCTCAAACAGGTGATATTTGGATTGATGATGCCAGGAAAGCTCTTGGGGAGGATAAATTGTTAATAGGTGGAATTGAGCCAGCTGCACTGGAAAGAATGTCAACTTCTGAAACAGAAAAATATGTTATAGATGTTATTGAAAAAATGAAACCCTGGAAGAACTTTATTTTAAGTACTGGTGATGCAACTCCCCATGGTACACCACCAGAAAATCTTATGAAAGTAATTGAATTAGTAAAAAAATTGACATGATAGAGAGGTGGTATAATGTTTGATGCCCTTGAATATAAAAAACATACTGAAACAGTTTTAGATCAAGATAATATTAGATTAACAATACCAAAAAAAATTAAATCATTTAATAAAATTGATAATAAGATTATTATCGATATAGTCTCCTGGGAATATAGTAAAGAGATAATGGATATCTGGTTTAATCAGCTAAATAGAGCATTAAAGCCTACAGGCAAAAAAATTAAATCAAAAATAATTCTAGAATTCCTAAGTGATGATATAGTAAGAATTAGGTTATTAAAGGGAGATAAAATTAGCAAGAGAGACTATCCGATGGTTTTAAATACTAATAAATTCACTAGACCAAATATCGATATTAATGATTTCGAAGATAAAATTCAAATTGTATCAGGCAATTTAATCTTGAACTTGAAAAAAGAGCCCTGGAATATGGTTATTCAAGATGCAGATGGTAAAGAGCTATATAATCAATATACATATGATAAACATTCAATTCATGAATTAATAAAAGAACAGGGAGAAGCTCAAAATGATTTTTCAAGTTTCGAGGTATATCCATTTGGGTTAGCAGAAAATTTATCTACAGGAGAAAAAGCAGCATTTGATTCATTTAGATTGTCACAGAAAGAGGATTTTTATGGCCTTGGGGAAAAATTTTCAAGGTTAAATAAAAAAGGTCAGGAAACACTATGCTGGCATTTTGATGCCCTTGGTACTTCCAGTCAAAAGTCATATAAAAATATACCATTTTTTATGTCTACAAAAGGTTATGGAATTTATCTCAATACTCTGGCTAAATCCAAATATGAACTAGGTAATTATTATTTTAAAGCAGCTCAGTTTATTGCCAGTGATAATGAACTTGATTTTTATTTTATCAAAGGAAATGACTTGAAATCATTATTGAATTCTTATACTGATTTAACAGGTAAAGCGGCACTTCCACCAAAATGGACATTTGGCATCTGGATGAGTAGAAATAGCTATAGATCTGAAGAAGAGATAAAAACAATAGCAAATAAATTAAGAGAAGAAGAATTACCCTGTGACTTACTCCATCTCGATGCAGATTGGTTTGAAGAACCATTCATATGTGATTATCAGTTTGATAAAGACAGGTTTCCAGATGTATCTAAGATGATTGATAGTGTTAATAATTTAGGTTTTAAAATGAGCTTATGGCAATTACCATATGTTCATAAAAAATCTAAGATTTATAACGAGGGATTAGAAAATCAATATTTCGAAAAATATTCAGATTCTAGTAATCAGGAAGCGATGATTGATATAAGTAATAAAGAAGCTAAAACCTGGTATAAAAATATGTTGAGACCTCATCTTGAATCTGGTTTTAACTGTATAAAAGTTGATTTTGCAGATGGAATTGAAGTTAATGCTTCATATGATAAATATCATGGTAAAGATATGCATAATCTTTATCCATTATTATATAATAAGATGATCTTTGATTTGACTGAAGAAGTTCATGGCGATGCAGAAGCTGTTATTTGGGCTAGATCGGCATATGCAGGTTCTCAAAGATACCCAATACACTGGGCAGGTGACTCAGATTCAGATTTTAGAAGTTTAGCAACAACTTTAAGAGGAGGCTTATCTCTTGGCTTATCTGGGTTCTCTTTTTGGAGTCATGATATTGGGGGATATTTTACTACTCCAACACCTGAATGTTATATAAGGTGGATGCAGGTAGGTTTATTGTCATCTCATTCTCGCTTTCATGGTGTAACTGATAGAGAACCCTGGGCATATGGGGAAGAAGCAGTCAAAAACTATAAAAAGTATGCTCAACTTCGGTATAGATTACTAGAATATCTTTATTCTGAAGCTAGATATTCAAGTTCTAAAGGCTGGCCATTAATGAGAGCCCTTGTCTTTGAATTTGAAAATGATTTAAATACTAGAGAAATAGATGACCAATATATGTTAGGTTCAGCATTGATGGTTGCACCTATACTGGATGAAACTAATAAAAGAAATATATACTTACCTTCAGGAAGTCAGTGGCAGGATTTTTGGACTGGAGAGATATACTCTGGTGGCCAATGGTTAAGCTATAATGCCCCCATTGATACAATTCCCTTATTTAAAAGACAGGGAAAAGTAATAATTTATGGACCTGATATGCAGTATGTAGGCGAAAAAAATATAACTAATTTAGAAGTGGAAGTTTTCCATGACAACCATGAAAGATTCGAATATTTTTATAATGGTGAGATTTACTTAATTAATATAGAAGAAAAAAATAATCTTTTAGAAATTAATATTGATCTGCCATTGGAAATAAATTTAAAAGTTATTGGTTTAGATAATATTAATAAAATCTTTATTAATAAAGAGAAAATTAATTATAAAAAAGAAGGTACATTAAACTATGTAATACCTAAAAATCCCTCTAAATTAAATAAACCTTTAACTTAGAGGGATAGAGTTATAGACTTTGATTATTAAATATAGACATAATTGCATCACATTGCGGGCATTTAATTTTTTTCTTGGCTTTTTTCTTTGGTGCACATTCAGGACAATAAATGTAGGTGCAAGTTGGACATTTGTAGTATTCAGATTTATCTAAGTCTTTAGCACATTTTTTACAGGTAGTGTTCATTAATTTTCCCCCTTAGCATATTATAATTTAAGTTCATATGTAATATATTCACTAATAAGTTGTAAAATCCTGCAAAAAGCAGAGAAAAAATTAGGAGGTAGTATTTATGGATAAATATTTTAATTTTATAAAGAGAGTTAATTATGAAGGTGAGAATTCAAAAAATGATCTAGCTTTTAAGTACTATAACCCGGATAAAATTATAGGTGATAAAAAGAAGATGTCAGAGCATTTAAGATTTGCAGTTGCATACTGGCATACTTTAACAGAAAATGGAACGGATCCTTTTGGCAGTCCAACAGCTATCAGACCCTGGGATAATTATAATGATCCAATGGATATTGCTAAGGCGAGAGTAGAAGCTGCCTTTGAGTTTATGTCCAAGCTAGGTGTTAATTATTTCTGCTTTCACGACATTGATATTGCACCTGCAGGGAATACTTTAAGAGAAAGCAATAAAAATTTAGATATTATTGTTGATATGATTGAAAGTTATATGGAGCAAACAGGAATTAAATTACTCTGGGGTACATCAAACCTATTCTCACAACCTATTTTTATGCACGGTGCAGCGACATCTCCTTATGCAGATGTATTTGCTTATTCTGCAGCAAGAGTAAAAAAAGCTTTAGAAGTTACTAAAAGGCTTGGGGGAGAAAACTATGTATTCTGGGGTGGTAGAGAAGGTTATGAAACATTACTAAATACAGACCTGGCATTAGAACAGGATAACTTAGCAAGGTTTTTCAGAATAATTCTTGACTATGTTGAGAAAATTAAATTTGAAGGTCAGTTATTAATTGAACCAAAACCAAAAGAACCATCTAAACATCAATATGATTTTGATTCAGCTAATGTTTTAGCTTTTTTAAGAAAATATGATTTAGAAAAATGTTTCAAACTAAATATTGAAGCAAATCATGCCACATTAGCTGGCCATACTTTCCAACACGAATTAAGGTATGCAAGAATTAATAATGCTTTAGGGAGTGTTGATGCTAATCAAGGAGATTTATTATTAGGCTGGGATACTGATCAATTTCCTTCAAATATTTATAATACAACCTTAGCTATGTATGAAGTCTTAAAAAATGGTGGGATTGAGCCAGGTGGCCTCAATTTTGATGCTAAAGTCAGAAGGCCATCAAACTCCCTAAAAGATTTGTTCTATGGACATATATTAGGGATGGATTCCTTTGCTATAGGACTAGAGATTGCACATAAATTATTACAATCAGGAGAGTTAGAAGATTATATTGAAAAAAGATATAACAGTTATCTAAGTGGGATAGGCAGAAAAATTCAAGAAGAGAATATTGATATTGGTGAACTTGAAAATTATATAATAGATATTGAAGTCAATAAGTTTCAGGTTGAGTCAGGTGAGCAGGAGAGATTAGAGTCAATAATTAATCGTTATTTGCTTACTAGTTTAAATTAAATGGGGGTTAATACAATGGATTATCTAATTGGACTGGATATTGGTACCAGCGGAGTAAAGGGGGTCTTAATAACAATCAATGGAGATATTAAAGCCTCTTCGAACTCTAATTATGAAGTCTTTAACCCTGAACCTGGCTGGGCAGAACAAGACCCTGAAGATTGGTGGCATGCAGTTTTAGATGTACTAAGAGAATTAAATAGTAAATCAGATGGGACAGTCATAGGTATTAGCTTTTCTGGCCAGATGCATAGTGCAGTTTTCCTTGATAAAAATTATAATGTAATAAGGCCAGCAATACTCTGGAGTGATACTAGAACTAATAAACAGTGCAAAGAGATAGAAAGTGCTTTAAAAGGAAGAGAAAATTTAATAGTATTAACTGGAAATAGGGCTTTAGAAGGTTTTACTGCTCCTAAAATTTTATGGTTAAAAGAAAATGAACAAAATAATTATGAAAAACTCAAACACCTCTTACTTCCAAAGGATTATATAAGGTATCGTTTGACTGGTGTAGCCGCAATGGATTACTCAGATGGAGCAGGAACTTTATTAATGGACGTTAAAAATAAGAAATGGAGCAGAATATTATTAAATAAATTAGATATCGATAAAGATATTTTGCCCCCCTTAGTAAGTTCAACTGATCAAGTAGGAAAAGTTTCAAAAGAAGTAAGCCAAATTACAGGGTTGGATCCTGGGATTCCAGTTATAGCTGGTGGTGCAGATAATGCTTGTGGAGCAATTGGCAGTGGTATTATCGAGCCAGAAAGAGCTATGGTTAGTATTGGCTCATCTGGTGTTGTCTTAGCACCATCAGAAAAATATCAGATAAACAGTGGAGGAAAGTTACATTTATTCAACCATGCTGATTCAAAAAAGTATTATTATATGGGAGTTATGCTTTCAGCAGGTCAATCTTTAAGCTGGGTAAAAAATAAAATCTTGCCAAATGATTGGTCATATGATATATTTAACAAGAAGGCAAATAATATAGATCCAGGAAGTGAAGGGCTTATTTTTCTGCCATATTTATATGGAGAAAGAACACCCCATGCAGATGCCAATGCAAGAGGAGTCTTTTTTGGCTTATCTGCCAGACATCAAAGAAGTCACTTAGCCAGGTCTGTTATGGAAGGTATAACTTTTGGCTTGAAAGACTCTCTAGAATTAATCAAAAATAAAGAAGTTAATCTTTCAAGAATAAGAGCTATAGGCGGCGGAGTTAAGAGTCAATTATGGCAACAAATACTGGCTGATATTTTTGAACTTCCAATAGATTTGTTAGAAGTTGAAGAAGGCCCAGCATATGGGGCGGCTATTATAGCTGGTGTTGGTGTAGGGGCTTATGAGAATTTTAAGGAAGCAGATAATAAACTTATAAATATCAAAAAAACAATTGAACCTAAAGAGAGCAATTTTGAAGCTTATCAGAAAAACTATAAAACTTATAAAGACTTATATCCTGCATTAAAAGATATATACACTTATCATAGTAAAAGTTAAATTATTAATAAATTAAAAACCGAATAATTGTTTTTATCTGAGATTTAATATCTCAATTAAAAACTTACCAGATCTATAGTTTGATTTGCTATATTTCTGTTGAGTCAGCTGACATTCAGTGTTAGCTGGCTTTTTTTAATACTAAATATACACTTTAGTAGATCATCAATATACTTTTTTAAAGACCATAAAAAATATTTTTTTAATTTTTTTGAATCTTTAAACAGGAGATTTGATTCTTTTATCGAATAATTTATATATGAAATAAAAACGTTTACATTTTAGTTTGAGTTATACATGTAACCATCTGGAGGAGTTTATATTGAATAAACAAGTTGCAAATTATAAAAAACCAGTCTGGTTAAGGAAGAGAATAAGACTTGATGGCAGTTTTCAAAGGACTGAAGAACTCTTAAAAACATTGAATTTAAATACAGTCTGTCAATCTGCTCAATGCCCGAATATTGGTGAATGTTTCAGCCAGGAAACAGCAACTTTTATGATAATGGGGAATATATGTACAAGAAACTGTAGATTTTGTGATCTTAAAAAAGATATTCCTGAAGAAATTAATAATAAAGAACCTGATAATATTGTAAAAGCTGTAGAAAAATTAAATTTAAAGCATGTTGTTATTACTTCAGTTACAAGAGATGATTTAGAAGATCATGGTTCAGGCCATTTCGCAAAAGTATTAAATAAGTTAAAAAGCTTTGATCCTTCATTAACTCTTGAAGTTCTTACACCTGATTTTCAGGGTAAAAAGGAGTATTTAGAAAAAGTTCTAAAGGCTAGTCCAGATGTCTTTAATCACAATATAGAGACAGTAGCAAGTTTGTATAAATTAGTAAGGCCTGAAGCAAATTACCAAAGAAGCTTAGAAGTATTAAAACATGCAAAGTTGTATAAAAAAGATATTGTTTTAAAGTCAGGACTAATGTTAGGTTTAGGTGAAAAGAAAAAAGAAGTAGTAGATTTGATGAAAGATCTTGCAAATGCTGGAGTTGATATTTTAACAATAGGTCAATATTTACAACCTTCTTCTCAGCATTTAAAAGTAAAAGAATATATTTCACCTAAAAATTTCAAGGAGCTTAAAGAAATAGCTAAAGAATTAGGTTTTAATAGTGTAGTTTCTGGGGTTTTTGTGAGAAGTTCTTTTCAAGCTAAAGAAAGTTATCAAGAGGTAATAAGGAAAAGAAAGGAGCATATAATTCAATGAACTATGATGGTAAAACTGTAATTGTAACAGGTTCTAGTAGAGGTCTTGGTAAAGAATTAGTTTTCCAATATGCAAATGCTGGAGCTAATGTAGTTGTTACAGCAAGATCTAAAGAAAAAATAAATTCAATATCAAAAAAAATCAATGAAGAACTTGCAGGCACAGCATTAGCTGTAACAGCAGATATCTCAAAAGAAGAAGATGTTATTAGACTTTTTGAAAAAACAATTAATAATTTTGGGCAAGTAGATATATTAATAAATAATGCTGCAGCCCATAAAGCTTTATCCGTTGAAAATACTGATATAGATACCTGGGAAAAAACATTAGCAGTTAACTTAACAGGTACTTTTTTAGCATCGAGAGAAGCAGCTAAAATAATGAAAAGTAATAAATCTGGTACTATTATTAATATATCATCTACAGCTGCTGACAATTATTTTCCTGGTTTTGGAGCATATTCAGCAACAAAAGCTGGAATAATAGGTTTTTCAAATGTATTGGCGGAAGAAATGAGAGATTACAATGTAAACGTTATTTCAATAAAATTGGGACTTGTAAACACAGAGTATACCAGGTCAAGAATAAAAAATGGAAACCCAGAAGAATGGATACAGCCTGAAGAAGCTTCAAATCTTATTTTATACTTGACTTCTAATTCCGCCAAAATAATAACTGGTACAGCAATTGAAGTTAATGGGAAAAGAAAATAGGAGGTGAAAAATTTGGTAAGTGTGAATAAAGAAGCAATGAAATTAGTTAAGCAAGTTATTAATGAATCTGAAAGATTAGGTATAGAAGTATCTGAATTGAGAAATGGAACTAAAATTATTGATATGGGAGTTAACTGTTTAGGAAGTTGGGAAGCAGGAGTTTTGTTTTCAAGAATCAATATGGGGAACCTAGGAAGAATAGAATTAATTCCATATCAGATTGATGGATTAGATTTGACAGGAGTTATGGTTCATAGTGATCAGGTTGTAACAGCTACTTTAGCCTCTCAGATTGCAGGTTGGAAAATCAAAACTAAAAATACTTCTATTATTGGAACTGGACCAGCTAGAGCTCAAGCAGTTGTGGATTCAGATTATTATTTTGATATGACTGATTATAGAGATAATAATAATGAAGCTGTTCTCTGTCTTCAAACTACTGAAATACCAGGGGAGGAGATTGCTGTTGAAGTTGCTAAAGAATGTGGAATTTCCTCAGAAAATATTTATCTAATAGTTGCACCAAGTGCTAGTTTAGTAGGAAGTATACAGGTGGCAGCACGATCAGTTGAACAAACTGTCCATAAAATGTATGAAAAAGGTTTTCCAATAGATAGTATTACTTTTGCAAGAGGTATGGCACCTGTTGCACCAGTAATCGATGATGAATTAGAGGCAATGGGCAGAATAAATGATGCTTTACTATATGGTGGTTTTTCTGAATTCTGGCTTGATTGTAGTGATAGTGAAATAGAAAAAGTTATTAATGACTTAGTATCCAAAAGCTCTAAAAGTTTTGGAGAACCTTTTGCTAAATTATTTAAAGAAGCTGATTATGATTTCTTTAAAATGGATAAAGATATACATGCCATGGCAAAAGTTATCATGATAAATCAGAGAACTGGAAATAGGTTTGAAGCAGGAGAGATACATCAAGATATAATAAGAAGAAGTTATACTGGAAGAGTTATAAAATCATAAGGAGGTTTAAATAATGAGTTTATCTACAGAAAAACTTAAAAAAATGTATTATGACATGAATTTAATAAGAAGGTTTGAAGAAAAAGTTGAAGAGCATTCAATGAAAGGTAATATTCCAGGTTTTATTCATCTTAGTATTGGTCAGGAAGCCTGTCAAACAGGTGTCATGCATGTTTTAAAAGAAACAGATTATAAATTTCCTGATCATAGAAGTCATGGTATATGTCTTCTTTCTGGTGGAGATAAAAATCGAGTTATGGCAGAAATATTTGCTAAGAAAACAGGCATTTGTGAAGGTAAAGGCGGAAGTATGCATATTGCTGATGTTGAAGTTGGGAATATGGGTAATAATGCAATTGAAGGTTCAATTGTTGCATCTGGATTAGGAACAGCTTATGCTAGCAAATATAGGGGAAATGATAATGTAACAGCAGTTTTTATTGGAGATGGCACATGTGGCAGAGGAGAATTGCATGAAAGTATGAATATGGCAGCAAGTTTAAAGGTTCCGCTCATTTATGTGCTAGTTAATAATGGTTATGCAATCTCTACTAAAGCAGAACAAGCTCACTCCTATCCTGAGCACTTATCAGATAGAGCTAAAGGATATGAAATACCAGCTGAAGTAGTTGACGGTAATGATGTAGAAAAAGTATATTCAGCAATGGAAAAGGCCGTGAAAAGAGCACGTAATGGAGAAGGTCCTTCTATGATTGAATTATTAACATATCGTTGGCAGGGTCACTTTTCTGGGGATCCAGCCTCCTACCGTCCTGAAGGAGAAGTTGAGAAATGGAAAGAGAAATGTCCAATAAAAAGGTTAAATGAAAAATTACAATCGGAAGGTATTGATAAAGAAGAGTTAATTAAATTAGAAGAAGACGCTCTCAAAGAAGTCGAAGCTATGGTAGAGTTTTCATTAGAAAGCCCAGAGCCTGATTTTGAAGATGCTATGAAATATATTTATGCAGAACCTTATGATAATAGAGAGGAGGCCAACTAATGAGAAAAATTAAATTTTCCCAGGCATTAAATGAAGCTTTACATCAAGAAATGGAAAGAGATGAAGATGTTTTTGTTTTAGGTCAGGATGTTGGTAGAATGGGTGGAGATTTTGGCGTTACGAAAGGTTTATGGAAAAAATATGGTGATCGTCGAGTGATTGATACCCCTTTATCTGAAGCTGCAATGGTTGGTCTTTCAAATGGTGCTGCTTTTACTGGTCTGAGGCCAGTAGTAGAAATAATGTTTGCTGATTTTATCACAGAATGTTTTGATCAAATAGTAAATAATGCAGCAAAAGCGCATTATATGTTCTCAGGACAGTTAAAAGCTCCTATGGTTTTAAGGACTGCAAACGGAGGAGGGTTTAGAGCTGCATATCATCATTCACAGAATCCAGAAGCCTGGTTAATGAATATTCCTGGAATAACTGTTGTAGCACCATCAACCCCCTATGAAGCTAAAGGACTTATGATCTCATCAATCAGAAGTGATAATCCAATAGTCTTTTTTGAACATAAAATGCTTTATGCAACTGCAGGTGAAGTTCCTGAAGAGCCTTATGCATTAGAAATAGGCAAAGCAAAAATAAAAAGAGAAGGTAAAGATATCACAGTGATTGCTTCAATGAAGATGACAGAGTATGCTTTAAAAGCTGCAGAAGAGCTAGAGAAAGAGGGAATTAGTGTTGAAGTTATAGATCCAAGAACTCTGGTTCCTTTTGATAAAGAAACTATATATGATTCAGTGGCTAAAACAAATAGAGTAGTTGTTGCTTATGAATCTCCTAAAACTGGTGGATATGGAGCTGAAATAGCAGGTATGTTAAATGATGAAATGTTTGAATTTTTAAAAGCGCCTGTTAAAAGAGTAGCTTCACTGGATTGTCCGGTTGCTTTTTCACCGAAGTTGGAAGATCATACTTTACCAAATTACAATGATGTTCTTTCAGGAATCAAAGAAGTTTTGGATTATTAAATAAATAATTAGTTTGAAAGGGTGGTTTTCTTGGCAACTAAAATTGAAATGCCTAAATTAGGTTTATCAATGCAAGAAGGTACTGTAGTAAAATGGAATTTTAATGTAGGAGATAAAATCAATAAAGGAGAGCCAATTGTTGAGATTAGTACAGATAAAATCTCTAATGTTGTTGAATCTCCTGTTGATGGATATTTGCTTGAAATATATGCGGCAGAAGATGAGATTGTACCTGTACATGAAGTTATTGCTATTATAGGCGAAAAAAATGAAGAACTAGAAGATATTAAACCAAACAATTTGTCTGAAGAAAATAATGTGAATGATAATCCATCATTGGATGAAATAGAAACTCAAAGCGAGGATGTTGATATTAGTTTAGATAATAATGAGTCTGGAGAAATATCTCCTGTAGCAAAAGCTTATGCAAATAAAGCAAATATTAACCCTGAAAAAGTAAAAGGATCTGGGCCTAAAAATAGAGTTTTAAAAAGAGATATAAAAGATTATTTAAGAAATAATGATATAGAACTTCCTGTTGAAGAAGATTACGGTACAGAAATGGTTTCCCCAATAGCAGACAAGTTAATGCAAAAATATCATATTAACTCATCTGAAATATCTGGCTCAGGCCCAAAAGGTAGAATACTAAAAAAGGATGTTGAAGATTATCTAGACAAAAATCCAGAAATTAAAGAAACTCAAAAAACTGAAAAAGAAGATAAGACTATAAGTGATAAAATCTCTCCAGTTGCTGCTAAAATAATTGAAGAAGCCTCAATTGATCCATCACAGGTTAAAGGAACTGGACCTTCTGGAAGAATCATGAAAGATGACGTTGAAAGATATATTAAACATCAGGCCTCAAGTAAATCAAGCCAATTAAATAAACTTGAAAATAAAACTGAAGCAATAACTGGAAGGCGAAAGCTAATTGCCGATAAGATGCTAGAAAGCTCAACTAAAACTGCTCAGGCAGATGTCTCAGTAGACATTGACGTAACTGAATTTATGAGGTTATTTAATACCATTGATAGTCAACTTGATGGAGTACTAAATATAAACTCAGCTATTATAAAGGCATTAGTTGAAGTCATTGCAGAATTTCCAGAACTAAATGCATCTATAGATAAAGATAGTATAGAGTATCATAGCCATATTAATGTTGGAATTGCAGTTGATAGTGACCAGGGCTTAATAGTACCAGTATTAAAGAATGTTTCTGAAAAAAGCATGGTTGAAATTAGTAAAGAAATAAAAACCCTTGCTAAAAATTCAAGGCAACAAAAAATTAGTCCAGATGATCTACAGGGAGGTACTATTACCGTTAGCAATCTAGGGATGTATGATATTAGAAGTTTAACACCAATAATAAATTATCCTGAAGTAGCAATTTTAGGTGTAGGAACTATTAAAGATGTTGCTATTATTAAAAATGGAGGAATCTTCCCTGGCAAGGAAATGAAAGTAACATTAAGTTTTGATCATCGATTAATTGATGGAGGCCCTGCTGGTAAAGCACTTAAAATGTTCAAAGATTTATTTGAAGAACCTGATAAACTATTATTAAAGTAAATATAAATAATTGTTCTATTAAGGAGGAAGGTAGTTTGATAATTAAAAAGTATAGAGAGATGGATTATAATAAAGCGTTAAAACTAATGGATAAAATTATATCTAATAAAATAAATAATACTGACAATAATGACTACCTTCTTCTTGTAGAACACTTTCCTGTATATACAATAGGAAGAGATGGAGATAAATCAGATATTTTAATACCTGAGAAAAAGTTAAATGAGTTAAATATTAAATATTATAATGTTGATCGTGGAGGTAAAATAACTTTTCATGGTCCGGGACAGTTAATAGGGTATCCTATTTTAGATCTAAATAATCATGGTAGAGATTTATTGTTATATTTAAATACACTAGAAAATAGCTTATTAGAGCTACTTAATCTATATAATATAAAAGCAGAAAGAATTAAAAGTGACCCAGGGATATGGCTTGGTAAAAATAAAATTGCAGCCATTGGCATTGGTGCCCAACGCTGGATTACAAAGCATGGTTTTGCTCTTAATATTAACACAGATCTTGATTATTTTTCTTATATAAATCCCTGTGGATTTACTGATAGAGGTGTGACTAGTATTTTTCAGGAAACAGGTAAAGAGTTTACTTTTGAAAAAGTAGCCAATGATTATATTGAAATATTTAAAAATTATTTTAATTAGCTTGATTTTTATATGGAGGTAATTATATGAAGGTAGATTTAACAGTAATTGGAGGCGGACCAGGTGGATATGTAGCGGCTATAAGGGCTGCTCAAAGAGGGTTGAAAACAATCTTAATTGAGAAGAATAAATTAGGAGGAACTTGTTTAAATGTTGGTTGTATACCAACAAAAGCAATTTTAGAATCAATTAGTATAATTGATGAAATTGAAAAATGGGATGGCTCAATTTTAAATGTTGATAAATATAGTCTTAACTATTCTGAAGTTATGAAACACAAAACTGAAGTAGTTTCTAAATTAGTTGGAGGAGTTGATTCTTTATTAGCTTCTAATGGAGTAGAAGTAATTCAAGGAACTGGTAAAATAATAAATAGAAACACGATAAAAATCTATAATAATGACTCTAACAGAGAGATAAAAACAGATAAAATTTTAATTGCCACTGGGAGCCAACCTATAGAACTTCCAGGTTTTAGTTATGATAACCCGGGGATCATTGATAATACTGGAGCTCTATCATTGGATGAAGTACCAGAGGAGTTATTAATTATCGGCGGTGGAGTCATCGGTTCTGAGTTTGCTAATATCTTTAATAGCTTAGGATCGAAAGTAACAATAATAGAAATGATGGATAGACTTATACCTGAAGAAGATAAAAAAGCTTCAACTATTTTAAAAGATAGTTTTGAATTAGCAGGCATCAATGTTATAACTAATGCTAAAGCTGATAGCTGGGAAAATATTGGGGACAAGTATAAGGTAACTTATAGTAAAAACAAACAGACATCTACAATAAATGCTGACAAAATATTAGTCTCAATTGGTAGAAAGCCAGTTCTGTCAGAATTAGGTTTAGAAAACGCTGGAGTTAAGTATAATAAAAAAGGAATTATAGTTAATTCTAGATTAAGAACAGAATCTGAAAATATCTATGCAGTTGGTGATGTTATAGGAAATTATCAGCTAGCACATGTAGCTTTTCAGGAAGGTATGGTAGCTGTTGATAATATTTTAGGCAAAGATAAACAGGTTAACTATGGTGCTGTACCAAGCTGTATTTATACCCATCCAGAAATAGCATCAGTAGGCTTAAATGAAGAAAAAGCCCGAGAAAAATATGGAGATAATATAAAGATTGGAGAATTTCAATATTCTCATAATGGTAAAGCTCTAAGTGAAAAAGAAGAAGGTGTTGTCAAAGTTATTGTAGAATCTGAATACAATGAAATAGTAGGTGCCCTTATTGTAGGTGCTCATGCAACAGAACTAATTAATCAGTTCAACATTTTGAAAATATTTGAAAGCACTATAGAAACAGTTGATGATATAATTTTCCCCCATCCTACAATAACAGAATCAATTAAAGAGGCAGCACTTGATAGCTTAGACATTGCGATTCATGGATAGCAAAACGACTGGAGGTATAGATAAATGATTAGTGTAAATAAAGAATCATTTAAATTGGTTGAACTTTTGATAAAGAATCAGGAGCTTTACAAAGTTGGTGTCAAAGTTCTTGAAAATGGAGCAACTGTTTTAGATTTAGGTCAGGAATATCCAGGAAGCTGGGAAGCAGGAAAAATACTAACAGAGATATTATTAGGTGGAATTGGTCAGATAAGTTTTGAGACTTTTCCAGAAAAAGTAGCTGGTTGTTATTTTCCTGCAGTTAATGTAAGAACAGACTATCCTATATTAAGTCTAGCTGGATGCCAGATTTCTGGGTGGGAATTATCACCTGGAAATTTTGCTCCTATCTTAGCTGGTCCAGGTAGAACCCTGGGTAGAAAAGAAGGAGATTGGTTAGAAGAATATAGTAATTATAGTGATGACTTTGAAAAAGCTATAATTTCTATAGAAAGTCCTGATCCAGTATCTCTAGACTGGTCTAAAGAACTTGCTCAAGCCTGTAGAATAGATGCTGAAAATTTATATGTAATTGTTGCTCCACCTTCTTGTTTAGCTACGGCAATTCAAGTATCAGGTAGAATTTTAGAGCAGGCTCTGCATAGAATAATGGAAGAAGGATTCCCTTTTGAAAATATTAAGCAAGCTCAGGGGTTCTGTGTAATTCCTCCATTAGTAAATGATGATTTGATTTCGATGGGGCGTATGAATGATTCCTTAATTTATGGTGGCCAGGCAACTTTTACAGTAGATAGCGAAGACAAAAAAATAAAAAATATAATCAATAAAATCACTTCAGATAAATCACCAGTTTACGGTCAAATATTTAAAAATATATTTAAAGAGTCAGGTTGTGATTTTTACCAGGTCCCAATGGAAACTTATTCTCCAGCTGCAGTATCGATAGTCAATGAAAGAACTGGTAATATTTTCAATGCTGGCAATTTAAATTTAGAAGTCTTAGAAAAATCATTTACTGAAACTATCAATTAAATATCAGGAGGCCATATTATGTTTAAACTAGATGAAAAAGTTATATTAATAACAGGTGGTGCTTCAGGTATTGGCAAATCAAGTGCCAGGCTACTTGGAGAATCAGGTGCAAAACTTGCTATTTGTGACATTAATAAGGAAGAAGGCAATAAAGTAATTGAAGAGCTAGAAGTGAAAGGGATAGAAGCTAAATATTTTAATTGTGATGTTAGTAATCCTGAATCAGTTCAAAAAACGGTTAGTCAGGTAATTGATTTTTGGGGTAAAATAGATGTTGCCTTTTTAAATGCAGGGATAGAAGGTCCAGCAGATAAACTTCAGGATATATCTTATACAGACTGGAAAAAAACATTTTCAGTCAATGTCGACGGCATATTTTTAGCTGCAAAATTTATATTGCCTTTAATGGAAGAAGAAAACAGTGGCAATATAATTATAACTAGCTCTAATCTTGGTATGTCAACATTGCCAGGTAAAGCAGCATATTCAGCTACTAAAGCTGCAATAATAATGTTAGCTAAATCAATAGCAGTAGACTATAAAGATAGCGATATTAGAGCAAATGTCGTCTGTCCTGGGCCTGTTAAAACACCTTTAGTAACAAATAGATGGGAAGAGATTGATGATCCTGTTGAAAGGGAAAAAGTAAAAAATGCTATATTGAGTATTCCTCAATTAATGGAAGTTGAAGAGGTTGCAAAAACAGTATTGTTTTTAGCTTCAGATGCTTCGAAAGCATATAATGGAGAAACATTTGTAATTGATAATGGAGCTAGAGCAGAGTTAGCAGAATAATAAGGGGGATATAATGAGTAAAGATATAACCTGTTACGATTTAATATTAAAAAATGCAACTATAATAACTATGGATCAGAACGATGAAATAATAGATAATGGTATTTTAGGGATTAAAGATGGTGCAATAGAATTATTAGCTCAAAAAGAAAAAGTTAATTTAGACTCTATTAATACAGATAAGGAAATAGACCTGGAAGGCAAATATATCTTTCCAGGTTTAATAAATACACATTCACATGCCTTTCAAATATTATTAAAAGGAATTGGGGCAGATCTTAAATTAATGGACTGGGTTATGGCTGTTGTAGCTCCCTATGGCGATAAAATAACTAGAGAGATAAACTATTTGGCAGCCCAATTAATGGCCTTAGAATCACTTCAATCCGGTTGCACAACTGTTGCCGACTTCTTTTATGCACATCATCAGCCAGAACTTTCTGATGGAGTTATAGAAGGCCTTATGGATGCAGGAATTAGAGGTTTGATGATAAGAAATTTTCATGATTGTGGTATCGAGAATGGAATACCAGAATCTTATATAGAAAAGCCAGAAGAAGCCTTTAATGATGTTTTAAGACTTAAGAAAAAATATGAAATAAACTCAGATGAAATGTTGAAGGTTTGGACAGGACCAGGAGTTACCTGGGGAATTAGTAAAGAAGCCCTGGAAGCAACTGCAGAATTTAGTAAAGCAGAAAATATTCCATATTCTACTCATATTTTAGAGACAAAAGATGATAATAATCATACCCAAAAATTATATGGGAAAAATGCAATTGATTTAATGGATGAAGTTGGATTTTTAAATTCAAATCTTTTAGCGGCACATTGTGTTAAATTAAGTGATTCAGAAATTAATTTACTGGGTAAAAGGAAAGTTAATATAGCTCATAATGCAGTCTGTAATATGTATTTAGGATCTGGTATAGCTCCAATAGTTGAATTAAAAAAAGCTGGAGCCAAAATTTCTTTAGGTTCTGATGGTGCAGCCAGTAATAACTCAATGGATATGATAGAAACCATGAAAACTACAGCATTGTTACAGAAGGTTGCTCATGAAAAGCCAGATATAATCACTGCAGAAGAAGTACTAAAAATGTCAACCACTGAAGCAGCAGAGACTATTCACATGAATAATATTATAGGTTCTCTTGAAGAAGGAAAAAAAGCTGATTTATTTGTCTTTAATCCAGAAGACCCAAAGTCATTCCCAGTCCATGATCCTATTGCCACATTATTGTACTCCTCAAGTATAAAAAATGTAGAAAAAACAATTGTAAATGGTAAAATTTTATATGATGATGGTGAATATCTAAATAATCTTAATAAATCCGAAATTTTTAGAAAAGTAGATAATATATTATCAGACTTGATTGTTTAATTTTTTTGAATATTAATAAATATTTTATTTATTAAGCAGGATAATTGAAATTAATATAGAATAGTACATTAAGCAATAAAAACGTTTACATTATTTTTGTTTTTATTCTGTATCTTAAAGGAGGCATCTTATGGTTACAGGAAAGATTACTTCAAATGCTGAATTGGAATATGACTCTATCGAAAAAGAATATCTTATTAAGATGTGCGATATAACTAAAACTTTTGGTGATGTAGTGGCAAATGACTGTGTAAATTTAAATATAAAGCCTGGTGAAATTCATGCACTTTTAGGAGAAAATGGTGCAGGTAAGTCTACTCTAATGAATATTCTTTATGGTCTTTATAGTTGTGATAAAGGTGAAATATTTATTGGTGGGCAATGCCAAAGAATCAAATCTCCAGATGAAGCTATTAGCTGTGGAATAGGTATGGTACATCAACATTTTATGTTAATTCCAGTGCTTTCTGTAATAGATAATATAATTTTAGGTCAAAAAGGTAATAAATTCGTTTTAGAAAGAGATGAAGCAGCAAAAAAGATTAAAGAATTAGGTAAAAAATATAATTTAGAGGTAGACCCTGAAGCTAAAGTTAAAGATTTAACTGTAGGTCAAAAACAGAGAGTAGAAATATTAAAATCTCTTTATTGTGGGGCTAAAATTTTAATTATGGATGAACCTACAGCTGTATTGACCCCCCAGAAAACTGAGTTTTTGTTTAATATAATAAAAGGAATGACAGACAAAGGTTTTACTGTAATTTTTATTAGCCATAAATTAAATGAAGTTATGGAGATAAGTGATAGAATAACAGTATTAAGAGAAGGAAAAGTCGTAGGTACAGTTAAATCTTCAGATACTAATAAAAATGAGCTTGCTAAAATGATGGTAGGTAGAGAGGTTTTATTTAATGTAAATCTACCAGATAAAGAAGTTGGATCTAAAGTTTTAAATATAAATAACCTCGTTGTTAAAAATAATAAAGAAGATTTTAATGTCGTTAACAACCTAAATCTGGAAGTTAAATCTGGTGAAATCTTAGGTTTAGCAGGAGTTGATGGTAATGGTCAGACTGAATTAGTTGAAGCTATTACTGGTTTAAGAGAAATTAATTCTGGAGAAATATTGTTTAAAGATCAAATTATTAATGATTATTCTCCAAAAGAAAGAATAGAAATTGGAATCAGTCATATTCCTGAAGATAGACATGAAAGAGGATTGATACTTGATTTTTCATTAAAAGAAAACTTGATTACTGCTGAGTTTGATAAAGAACCATTTTCAAAACATGGCTTTATTAATTGGAATTTAGTAAAAAAGCATGCAGATGAAATGGTATCTGATTATAACATAATAACTAGTTCAATAAACGCAGTAGTTGATAATCTTTCTGGCGGGAATCAACAAAAAATTATTTTAGCTCGAGAATTAAATAGAAATCCTGAATTATTAGTAGCAATGCATCCGACAAGAGGCCTTGATGTTGGAGCTATAGAATATGTTTATCAAAAAATAGCAGATGCAAAAAGCCAAGATGCAGCTGTACTCTTAATTTCTACAGAATTAGAAGAAATTTTCAAGTTAAGTGATAAAATAGCTGTTATATATGAAGGCCAGATTTTAAAAGTCATAGATAAGGAAGAAGCTAGCTATCAAGAAATAGGACTTTTAATGGCTGGAAGCAAATCTTAAAAAAGGAGGTGTTGTAAAGGTTTACAAAAAATACTTAATAGGAGATGATTAAATGTTAAAGAAAATTGCTATTGTTTTAACATTGTTGCTTGTTTTGACTTTTATAGCTACTGAAGATATTTCAGCAGAAGAAGATTTTAAAGCAGCACTTTTAGTCTCTGGAAATGTCGATGATGAAGGTTGGAATCAGTCAGCTTATGAGGGTTTAGTCTTAATTCAGGAAAAGCATGGTTGGGATATAGCTTATACAGAAACAGTTGGTCAGGCAGAACAGTATGATATTATGAGAAGTTATGCAAATCAAGGCTTTGATTTAATAATTGGTCACGGTTTTCAATATGAAGATGCTTTAAGAAGAGCAGCAGAGCAGTATCCAGATGTATATTTTTTACAGATTGGTGGTCTAGCTGAAAATGGAGATAATTTAAGTTCAGCAGTTTTTGCAGATGGTCATAGTGGATATTTACCAGGAATACTTGCAGCAGGTATGACAGAGTCAAAGAAGATAGGTTTAATCGGTGCACAAGCATTGCCTACAATTACAACTGAATTTGCAGCAATGCAAAATGCTATTAAGAACTATGATGATAGTATAGAAATTATGGAATCTTATATTGGGAGTATGGTAGACGTAGGAGGAGCTCGCGAAACAGCAATTGCTCAAATAGCTCAGGGAGTTGATATTATAGTTCCTATAGGCGATGCAGCTATTATTGGAGTTATTGAAGCTGCTCTAGAAGAAGAGATATATGTTGTTGGCTGGTCTAGGGATCAAAGCTTTATGGCACCTGATTTAATTGTTGCTAGTTTAGTACAAAAAATTGATTTGGCTATCGCTGATTTTGCAGAGATGATAGTTGATAATGAATTTCCAGGAACAAATAAATTGTTAGGCCTTGATAACGGATATATCAAGCTTGATTATTTTAAAGATTTTGTTCCTGAAGAATTAGTTAATGAAATAAAAGAAACAGAAGAAAAAATTATTAATAACGAAATTGACTTATTTGGTGATATGGCAAGATAACTCAAATTTATGAGGAGGATTAACATGAAAAAATTAACTTTTTTATTAGCAGCTTTATTAGTGATTAGCCTTTTTGCAACTACAGGTGTTTCAGCAGAAGATGACTTTAAAGCAGCACTATTAGTCTCTGGTAATGTTGATGATCAGGGCTGGAACCAATACGCATATGAAGGACTTCAATTAATTGAGATGCAGCATGGTTGGGAAATAGCTTATACAGAAAGTGTTGCTCAGGCAGATCAGTATGATATTATTAGAAGTTATGCTAATCAGGGCTTTGATTTAATAATTGGTCATGGCTTTGAATATGAAGATGCATTAACTAGAGCAGCTAATCAGTATCCTGATGTATATTTTCTTCAAATTGGTGGCCAGGCAGAAAATGGAGATAATCTAAGCTCAGCAGTTTTTACTGATGGACATAGTGGATATCTACCAGGTGTATTTGTAGCTCATATGACTGAAACAGAAAAAATTGGATTTGTTGGTGCAGCAGCAATTCCAACTGTTGTTACTGAATTTGCAGCAATGAGAAATGCAATTGAAAAAGTAAATCCAGATATAGAGATAGTAGAGGCATATACTGGTAGTTGGGTTGATGTTGGAGCAGCTAGAGAAACTGCAATAGCCCAGATTAATCAAGGAGTTGACATAATAATTCCAATTGGTGATGCAGCTAGTATTGGAGTCATTGAAGCTGCTCTTGAAGAAGATATTTATGTTATTGGTTGGTCCAGAGATCAGAGGCCTCTAGCTCCTGAGTTAGTAATTGCAAGTTTAGAGCAGAGGGTAGACTGGGCAATAGTTGACTTTGCAGAAATGATTCTTAATGATGAATTTCCAGGTACTAATACTTTATTAGGACTCGATAATGGTTATATTCAATTCACTCATTTCTTAGACTTCGTTCCAGAAGAATATATTGATATTGTAAGGGAAACTGAAGAGAAAGTAATTAATAATGAAATCGATTTGCTAGGAGAATATGCTAGATAAAATATTTCTGAGCCTGCCCCAATAAAGGGGCAGGCAAGATTTAAAAAGGAGGATTAAATCTCTATGAGCATATTACAAAATGTTCAGGATTATATAAAAAATTTAAAGTTTTCAATGATAATCCTGCCCGTTTTTTCTATATTACTTGCTCTAATTTTTGGTAGTATTTTAATTATTTCTATAGGAGTTAATCCAATAGAAGCATATAAATATTTATTTACTGGAGCTTTTGGAAGTTGGATTCAAATTACTGAGACTCTTGTGAATGCAATACCTTTAATATTTACTGGGTTAGCTATTACGATTGCTTTTCGAGCTTCTATCTTTAATATAGGCGCAGAAGGCCAGTTATATTTTGGTGCAGTCTTTGCAACCTGGGCAGGTGTTACATTTTCATTGCCAATATATATTCACCTTCCTTTTGCGATTTTAATGGGTTTTATAGGGGGGATGATCTGGGGGGCAATTCCAGGAATTTTAAATGCTAAGAAAGGACTCAATATAGTAATTGTAACCTTATTAATGAATTACATAGCTATACATTTCACTGATTTTTTATTGAATGGTCCCTTGCAGCAACCTGGAAGTTGGAATCCACAATCTTCATTGATTGAAAGCACGGTAATTCTGCCAATAATATTTGAAAGAACAAGCGTACATGCAGGATTAATATTAGCATTAGCTTTAGCAGTAATAGTATATATTTTTCTTTGGAAAAGCACACTGGGATTCAAGTTAAGAATGGTTGGTGGAAATAAAAAAGCTTCAGAAAATGCAGGAGTGTCTATAGATAAAACAATAATTCTAACAATGCTTTTAAGTGGTGGTATTGCAGGTATTGCAGGAGCAGTAGAAATTTTAGGAAAACATCATCGCTTAATAACTGGTTTTTCACCTGAATATGGTTTTGATGCAATAGCTGTAGCAATAATGGGACGCTTGCACCCATTAGGTGTAATAATTGCAGCAATATTTTTTGGTGGTCTTAGAGCAGGAGCATCAGTTATGCAAACAGCAGTTAGAATGCCAGTTGTAGCTGTATCAGTTATTCAAGGTTTAGTTATCTTATTTATTGTAGCAGGAACAGCTGCTGATATAGACTGGAGTAAGATATTTAAAAAGGGGGGTGGACTTAAATGATTTTAGATATTTTACAAATTATATTCTCAGCTGAATTCTTTTATGCATCAATAAGAATGACTACTCCCTTATTACTTGCAGCAATGGGTGGTTTATTGGCTGAAAGAGCTGGGGTTTTAATTTTGAGTTTAGAAGGTATGATGGTGGCAGGGGCTTTCTTTGGATTCTATGGAGGTTATATAACTGGGAGTGTCTGGTTTGGAGTTTTATTAGCAATGATTGGTGGGGCTTTAATTGGTTTGGTTTATGCTATAGCAACAGTTTCTTTTAATGCCAATCAAGTAGTAGCTGCAGTAGGAGTTAATATGTTAGCTGTTGGTGTCACAAGTGTTATATTTAGAGGTGCATTTGTTGGTGGAGCAGGACAGGCTACAGGGCCTCAGTTTTTAAGGTATAGGCTTCATTTTCTAAGTGACATTCCTATTATTGGGGATTTATTTTTTAATCATATACCACTAGTTTATCTGGCAGCAATAGTTTTTGTTTTAGTCTATTTATTTTTCAAGTATACTGATTGGGGTTTAAAAGTTAAAGCAGTAGGTGAACATCCTTTAGCCTGTGAGAGTGTTGGTATTTCAGTAACAAAAGTAAGATATTTAACAATAATTGTATGTGGCTTAATTGCTGGAATAGCAGGATCAACACTTTCATTAGGATACTTAAATAGATTTGTTGAAGGTATGGTTTCTGGTAGAGGTTGGATTGCTTTTTCAGCGATTATTTTAGGAGGTTGGCAACCTGTTGGAACTCTAATAGCTAGTTTTATATTTGGTGCTGCTAATGCTTTACAGATTAGAATTCAAGCTTACGGATTGAATATTCCATTTCAATTTTTACTTATGTTGCCCTATTTAGTAACACTTCTCTCTTTATTTATAATTGGCAAAGTTCATTCCCCGGCTGCTCAGGGTCAACCATATTCAAAAGAATAATTATTGGAGGTAAATAATGATTAAAATAATTGCTATTTCCGGAAGCCCTAGAAAGGGAGCAACAGAATATAGTTTAAAAGAAAGCTTGAGTGCAGTTGCAAGTATACCAGATATTGAAATAGAAACTATTTTGCTTAGAGACCATGAATTAAATCATTGTATACATTGTGACCTATGTATAAAAAAAGAAAGTAAGTTCTGCTTGGTTCATTCAGAAAATAATAAAGAAATCTATAAAAAGTTCTTTGAAGCAGATGGTTACTTAATAGCTTCTCCAGTCTATTCGATGAGTATTAATGCTCAATTGGCTTCATTCTTTAATTTAATGAGACCAACTTGGAATATTTTAAAAAAGAATCCAGCATATTTTTGGTCTAAAGTAGGAGCAGCAATTGCTGTTGGAGGAACCAGACATGGTGGGCAGGAATTAACATTGAATACTATTCATGGCTTTTATCATACTTATGGTATTGAAGTTATTGGTGGAGCTCATACTTATAATGGTGGCACTATATGGAGTAAAGATAATAAGGAAAAAGGAGCAAAAGAAGATATTGAAGGAATAAAAACAGTTAGGGCTATAGGTCAGAGGTTAGGTCTTGCAGCATATTTAAATAAATATGGAAAAGAAATGTATTTAAGTTTATTAAAAGAAATAGAATTTGTTTAATTATAATGAACATTAAAGTTGAAGATAGTTAAAAGTAATGGTATATTAGAGTTGATTTTAATAAAATGTAAACGTTTAAACTATCAAATTGATAATTACAGTATGGAGGTGTTAAAATGACGAAATACATTAATAAGCCAATAGAAAAAATTGATCTTTACGAAAAAGTAACAGGACAGGCAGAGTATGGGGCAGATCTTAACTTCGAAGGTATGCTCTATGCCAGGACAGTATATAGTGAGTATCCTCATGCTGAGATAATAAATATTGATACTTCAAAAGCTGAAAAGGTAAAAGGTGTAGTTACTGTATTGACATCTAAAGATATACCTGGGGATAATTTTTTATTTGGCCATTTTCGAGTTTTAACTGGAGATAAAGTTAGGTATATAGGTGACGGAGTTGCACTTGTTGTAGCTGAAACAAAACAGGCAGCCTGGGAAGGACAGCAGTCTGTAAAAGTTGAATATCAAGAGTTGCCTGCAATTTTATCAATAGATGAAGCATTACAGGATGACGCTCCTGTAATCCATGAAGAACATCCAGATAATATCGCTTTAAATAGCCGTCATAATTTAATTAAAGGTGATATTGATGAAGGCTTTTCTAAAGCTGATAAAATAATAGAAAAAAGCTATGAATCTCAATTTGTTGAACATGGATATATTGAACCTGAGGCAATTGTTGCCGTTCCCTCTATAGAAGATGATAGAGTTACAGTTTATGGTTCAATTCAGAATCCATTCTTTGTAAGAGATCATACTGCAGGCGCATTAGGCTGGCCATTAACCAGGGTTAAAATTAAACAGAGTACTATAGGTGGTACCTTTGGCGGGAAAGATGAAGTCGCTTCCCGGTTAAGTTGCAGGGCAGCTATTGCAGCGGTTAAACTTAAAAAGCCTGTTCAGATAATTTTATCAAGAGAAGAATCAATGCTTGAGAGCTCAAAACGTCATCCATACAGATTTAACTTTAAGGTAGGATTAAAAAATGATGGCAAAATAGTAGCTATGGATACAGAAGTTATTTCTCAGGCCGGTGGATACAATAAACAGTCTCAATTTACTAATTGGCGCTGTGCTATTCATACAACCGGGCCATATCAGCTTGACCATATAAATACATCTGTAAGAGGTGTTTATACAAATACTATTTATGGTGGAGCAATGCGGGGGTTCTCTTCTCCTCAGAATATTTTTGCTGTCGAATCATTAATGGATGAACTTGCAGAAGAATTTAATATGGATCCAGCTGAATTTAGATTAAAAAATGTTTTAAGACCTGGAGACACAACCCCTTCAAGTCAAAAGTTAGGAGAAGAAATACCTGCTCCATTATCAGAGATGATAGAAGAAGTAGTTGAAAAAACAGATTATAAAAAGAAAAGAAAAGAATATCAAAATCAGTCTGGAGAAATAAAGAAAGGCATTGGACTTGCCGTATCCTTTAGAGGCGCTGGTCTCGGTGGTGAAGCATTAGATGCTACTGGAGCATTATTATCAATCCAGTCTGATGGTAGTATAAGCCTTATTACTGGTCTTTCTGAAAATGGTCAGGGTCTTAAGACTGCCCATGCCCAGATAGTCGCAGAGGTTTTAGGAGTAGATATAAAGCGAATTGATTATCCAAATGTTGATACATCGATAATTCCAGATGGTGGTCCAACAGTTGCTTCCAGAGGAGCTATGATTGGTGGAAGAGCAGTTAAAATGGCTGCCGATAAAGTTAAAGATAAAATGTTAGATGTAGCCTCTGAACTCCTGGCTGAAAATAAAGAAAATCTTTACCTAAAAGATGAAATGGTTTATTGTCAGAATAATAAAGATAAATCTATAAGTTATCTAAAAGTTATTCAGAGAGCCAACGCTATTGGTGTTCTTCTAACTGAGTTAGCCTGGTTTAATCCTGGACCAGCTAAACTAGATCATGCAACCAATCAGGGGGAGGCTTTTCCAACCTATGCCTGGACTGCAGTAATTGCTGAAATAGAAGTAGATACAGGCACAGGATATGTAGATCTTAAAAAAGTAACATCGGCCCATGATGTTGGAACAGCAATTAATGTAGATAATGTTCTTGGCCAAATATATGGTGGTGTTGCCATGGGTCAGGGTATGGGAATAATGGAAGAGATTGAAATGGTAGATGGAAAAGTAAAGAGCTTAAATCTTGATGAATACTTAATTCCAACCTCATTAGATGTTCCAGAAGTAGACCCTATAATTGTAGAGACTGATGACAATTATGGACCATATGGTGCAAAAAGTTTAGGGGAGGCAGCATGTGAAGTTTATCCAGCTGCAATTGTAAATGCAGTTTATAATGCAACAGGTAGAAGACTCCGTCATCTTCCATGTAACTTAGAAAGAGTTAAGTTAGGACATATGCTTACTAGAGAGGGAGTGACAGAATGAGACAATTGGAATTTTTTCAACCTGAAACCCTTGAAAAAGCCTTAGATATCTTAGCAGATAAAACTGATAATATAAAAGTATTAGCTGGAGGCACAGATCTTGTAGTTCAATTAAGAGATAATAGCCTTTCTGAAAATATAAGCAGTATCCTTGATATTAGTAGAATTAAAAGCTTCAAAGAAATTAAAAATAATGATGGAGAAATAACTATTGGTTCATTAGTTACCCATGAAGAATTATTAAATAATAAATTGTTCTCAAATAAGTTACCTTTCATAAACGAGGCAGCATCAGCTGTAGGCTCCCCTCAAATCAGGAGAAGGGGTACAATAGGTGGGAATATCTGCAATGCAGCTCCCTGTGCCGATTCAGTTCCAGTCCTGGCTGCTTTAGATGCAGAAGTCATATTGGCTTCTAAATCAGGTAAAAGAAAACTTTCATTAACAGAGTTTATTGATGGGCCTTATAGAACCAATCTTAAACCAGATGAAATAATGACATCAATTAAATTTTTTATGCCAGAGCCAGGTGTTGGTACATCTTTTATGAAAGTTGGTAGAAGAAAAGCACTTGCAATCTCAAGAATGAGTGTGGCAGTTATGCTTAGAAAAGATCAAACAGGAATAGTAAACGAGTTTTATCTTTCCACAGGTTCAGTTACTCCTAAGCCGACTAGATTGCCTGAGGCTGAAAGAGTTCTTTTAAATAAAGAGCCAACAGAAGATTTGATCAATGAGACTGCTGAAAAAGTTGCACAAATAATGATTGCTACCAGTGGTTACCGCTGGTCAACTGAATATAAAGAACCAGTCATAAAAACAATGGTTATAAGGGCTATCAAGCAGGCTCTGGAGGCGATATAATGAATAAATTAAAAATAAATCTAACTATAAATAATCAAAAAGTTGAAAAAGAAATACCGGCTAATTGGCGATTAGTTGATCTATTAAGAGACGGCTTTGGTTTAACTGGTTGCAAAGAAGGTTGTGGTGTAGGTGAATGTGGAGCCTGTACAGTTTTACTAGAAGGTGAAGCAGTTACATCCTGTCTGATTATGGCCGGGCAAGCTCAAGGCAAAGAAGTTACTACAATTGATGGTATTACAAATGGTGAAAAACTTCATCCTCTTCAAAAAGCTTTTATTGAGAAAGGTGCGGTTCAGTGTGGATACTGTATCCCTGGAATGATTTTAAGTAGTCTTGCGCTATTAAGAAAAAATTTAGAGCCGACTGAAGAAGAGATTAAAATAGCAATATCAGGGAACCTTTGCCGCTGCACCGGTTACAAACAGATAGTAGATGCAATAAAGCTTGCAGCCAAAAGAATGAAGGAAAGTGAATAGTCTATGAATAATCATAGTATTGAAATAGAACAAAAAAAAATAATAGAACTCACAAAAGAGTTAATCTCCTGCAAAGCTTTATCCGGCCAGGAAGAAGATTTAGTTAATCTATTAAAAGAAATATTGCCTGATTACGGATTTAAAGATATAAATGTAGATTGTTGGGGTAATATAACAGCAAGATTACCTGGAAAAGATAAAGCATTAAAACCAGTTCTTTTTGATTGTCATCTTGATACAGTTGGAGTTAATAATCCAAATCTCTGGCAGACAGATCCCTATCAAGCTGAAATTAGAGATAATAAAATTTATGGCCGGGGAGCTGCAGATATGAGAGGTGCTCTGGCAGCATTAATTTATGGGCTAAGCTTTATTAAATCAAATGATCAAAGACGAGATATCGTACTTTCAGGTACCGTAGGTGAAGAGATCCAGGAAGGTATGGCATTTAAAAATACTTTAGAAAAGTATCAACCTTCAACAGTAATAATCTGTGAGGCTACTGATTGTAATTTAAGTATTGGCCAGCGAGGTAGGGCAGAAATCAAACTTAAAGTAAAAGGTAAGAGCGCCCATACATCAAGCCCTGAAGCAGGTTGTAATGCAGTGAAAGGTATGGTCGAATGGATTAACTTAATAGAAGGCCTGAAAATACCAGAAAATGAGCAATTAGGTCAAGGAATTAATGTTCTTACAGATATTATATCTCAGCCATACCCGGGACTATCTGTTTTACCAGAAGAATGCTCAGTAACTTTTGATAGAAGATTAATCGGTGATGAAACAAAGCAGGGTTTATTAGAAGAATATCTCCATCTACTGCCAGCAGAAACCTTAAATAAAGGCTGGGAATTTGAAGCTCAACTAGCAGTTGCAGAATTAGAGTGTTTTACCGGTAATAAATTAATAAGTGATAAATTAGCACCTGCCTGGTATTTTAGTCCAGAAGCTAAACATATTCAAAAAGCTAATAAAGCACTCACTGATGCTAATCTAGATTTTGAACTTGAAACTTATTCCTTTTGCACAAATGGTAGTATGTCGGCAGGTCACATGGATATTCCAACTTTTGGCTATGGCCCATGTACTGAAGATAGAGCTCATAT